>Ga0181587_10000085_pt1 | contig 65945 bp, 63 predicted proteins | sample 071ome_27_FD_132463 | JGI IMG/M metagenome (GOLD analysis project Ga0181587, IMG submission 132463) | Coastal salt marsh microbial communities from the Groves Creek Marsh, Skidaway Island, Georgia - 071409AT metaG (megahit assembly) | ecosystem: Environmental > Aquatic > Marine > Intertidal... | reverse complement strand
TCGAAAAAATCAACGTTATGCCCTTCGTGACTCCACCGCTCTGGGAATCGTCTACCGGTAATGACCATGGCAATTTTCTGATGCTGGTGGATATTGTCTAAGGTCATCGCCTTTTCATTGTTACGGAAGACCATACCGACTTCGAACAACCTAATATCCAATTGTTGCCGATTCTGATTATGTGCGACCGCCGAAAGCAAACCCGGTAACAGCGAGGCGCGCATGACGTTCATCTCGCTGGACAAGGGATTTTTAAGGGCTACAGCCTGATCCATCGGAGCCAAAAGCGACTGTAGCCCACTATCGACAAAACTGTAGGTGATCGCTTCAGCATATCCCCGGCTAACCAGCGATTGTTTTAATACTCCTACGGTTTTAACCCTCTCCGACTGAGGTATCATCGCAACTTTGGCTACCGGCCGCGTGACAGGCAGGGCGTCGTAACCAATGATCCGACTGATCTCTTCGATTAGATCGGCTTCGATAGTGATATCAAAACGGTGCGACGGTGAATCCACCCACCAAGCGGCGCCATCACTCGATTGATCTGCCTCAAAGATGAATTCTAGACGCTTTAGTATGTTCTCGATGTCAGCTGCATCGATGGCCATACCAAGGACCCGTTCAACTCGAGCTGCTCGCAATCGAACCCGATTGACCGACGGTAATTCTGCTTCGTTTACGGTATCGACTACCGGCCCTGCGACACCCCCTGCAATGGATGCGATCAGTTGAGTGGCTCGCTCTATCGCCGTCACCTGACCGTTGTAGTCAACCCCACGTTCAAATCGATGTCCTGCATCCGTGTGCAGGCCATACCCTCGCGCTCGACCGGCGATAGCAATTGGTGCAAAAAACGCCGCTTCTAAATAAATATCTTGGGTGCTGTCTGAGACCGCTGTGCTAGCACCGCCCATGATACCCGCCAAACCGATAGGCCCAGAGTCATCGGTGATCAACAGGGAACCCTCGGCCAGAGCGATCTGGCTGCCGTTAAGTAAGGTCAGCGTTTCAGCTGGCTTAGCAGCTCGCACCGTAATGTCGCCCGTGAGCTTGTCGTAGTCATACGCATGCATCGGTTGATTCAATTCAAGCATGACGTAATTCGTCACATCCACTACTGGGTCTATCGCACGTATACCAGACCGTCTGAGCTTCTCGACCAACCAAAGGGGTGATTGCACCGATAAATTCACGCCTTTTAACACGCGTCCGACAAACCTAGGGCAGTGGGTCCCTGCTGCTAAATTCACCGCAACCTTGTCACTGATGACCTCAGGAACCGCAGAAATCTCAGGACTACAAACGTCAAGGTTGTTCATTAACCCAACTTCTCGGGCTATGCCCACCATCCCTAAACAGTCGCTTCGATTAGGGGTGAGATCAACCTCGATTACGACATCTTCAAGACCTAAATAATCATTGATATCGCTACCCAGCGGCGCATCTGCGGGGAGCTCCATAAGCCCTTCATGATGATCACTCAGACCCAGTTCCCGCTCGCTGCAAAGCATGCCAAAGGATTCCACACCACGGAGCTTCGCCTTCTTAATCTTGAAGTCGTCTAATTTTGCCCCAACCAATGCAAAGGGCACCTTAAGACCCACTCTTGCATTAGGCGCTCCGCAAACGACTTGAACGGTTTCGTCGCCCTTTGATACGAGACACACTTGTAGTTTGTCAGCGTTGGGATGCGGTTTGGTATCGACAATCTCACCAACCACCACTTGGGATAACTTATCCGCGACAGGTTCGACGCCATCGACCTCAAGGCCTGCCATGGTGATTTGGCTAACAAGGTCGTCGGTTGAAAGCGGCGGATTAACCCACTCCCTTAGCCATTTCTCGCTAAATTTCACGCGAATTGCTCCAGGAATCGCAAATCATTGTCAACAAACTGACGCATATCAGACACGCCATAGCGCAACATCGCCAAACGCTCTGGCCCCATGCCAAAGGCAAACCCCAGGTAGCGTTCAGAATCAATACCGGACATCTCGAGCACCCTCGGGTGCACCATGCCCGACCCCATGACTTCTAACCAACCTGTGCTCGAACAGACTCGACACTGCCCCTCGCCCAGACAATGCACACACTGGACATCGACTTCAGCAGAGGGCTCAGTAAATGGGAAATAGCTGGGTCTGAATCTGACTTTTAGATCTTTACGTTCAAAGAAGACCTGTAGAAATTCAGTGATAATGCCTTTGAGATCGGCAAAGCTGCACTGCTCATCGATCATCAGCCCTTCGACTTGATGGAACATGGGCAAGTGTGACGGGTCTGGCGGATCGACACGGTAGGTTTTGCCTGGGCAAATTATTCGAAAAGGCGGCTTGCGTGATTCCATCGTTCGAACCTGCACCGGCGACGTATGGGTACGCAACAGCAAGCTATCGGTTAAATAAAAAGTATCATGCATCGCCCGGGCTGGATGATGGGCAGGAATATTGAGCGCTTCAAAATTATGATAATCATCCTCGATTTCAGGACCGGCAACTGACTCGAAACCGACTGAATGAAAAAAATGCTCTATCCTTGCCAGCACGATGGACACAGGGTGCAAAGATCCCGGCTCAATCCCTCTACCAGGCAAAGTGACATCTAGCGCGGCCGCGGCCGCAGCTGCCTGTGCCTCTGACTCTGCAAGCACGGCTTTTCGGGCTTTAATAGCAGCCTCAACCTCGTCTTTTGCTTTATTGATTTCGGCACCAGCGGCTGGGCGTTCTTCGGCAGGCAGCGTGCCTAACGTCTTAAGTAAGCCCGTAAAGCTACCTTTCTTGCCCAAAAACTGGACCCGCAAGCTTTCGACGTCGGCCACCTGTTCCGCTCGCAGTACCGCTGCAAGCGCTTCTGATCGCAGCGCATCTAAGTCTGACATCGGAAATCCTCTACCTAATCGATCGGTGCACAGTACATGCGCCTTGATTTAGGCGGCAGCAGCGAGCGCTTCTTTTGCTTTCTCTGCAAGGGCTGCAAAGGCTTCAACTTCATGCATCGCAAGGTCAGCCAAGACACGACGATCAATCTCGATATTGGCTTTCTTCAATCCGTCGATCATACGGCTGTATGACAAACCCTGTTCTCGTGCTGCAGCATTGATTCGCTGAATCCAAAGTCCTCGAAATACGCGCTTTTTAACCTTGCGGTCACGGTAAGCGTATTGTCCAGCTTTGGTAACCGCTTGTTTGGCGACTCGATAAACCCGACTTCGGGCACCATAGTAACCTTTTGCCGCTTTCATCACCTTCTTATGGCGACGGTGCGCGGTTACACCTCTTTTTACTCTAGGCATTATCTTATCCTTAGGATCTGTTGATTCGGAAGTTTACGCATCCACGCGATGCGCTAGTGACCTAGCATTCTTCGTATGAGCGGCACATCGCTTGGGGCAATCGCCTTCATACTGCGCAAATGACGCTTTCTCTTGGTCGACTTCTTCGTCAGGATGTGATTCCTGAAGGATTGACGGTGCTTATAACCCTTAGCCGTTTTTTTAAACCGCTTGGCCGCACCACTACTGGTTTTCAGCTTTGGCATGATCGAACTCCGCATTGTTCATGTTAAAGACGCTTTGCCATCATTTTTTCTAATCAACGAATTGACTAGCTTCGCTCATGATCGCGGCTATCTTAGGCTGCGCCGGGGGCGGTATTGCCCATCTCGGCATTCGCTTACGCGAACTTGTCAGGCTGTCGCCTCACTGCTGCCTTTCTTCTTTGTATTCGGTGCAATTACCATGGTCAGTTGACGTCCCTCCATCTTCGGAAACATTTCAACTGAACCGATCTCGGCTAAATCTGCTTCAATTCGCTTGAGCAAATCCATACCCAGTTCTTGGTGCGCCATTTCCCGACCACGAAATCGTAGCGTTACTTTGGCTTTGTCACCGTCCGTTAGGAAACGGGTCAGGTTGCGTAGTTTTACCTGATAGTCTCCCTCTTCAGTTCCTGGCCGGAACTTCATTTCTTTAACTTGCATCCGACGCTGTTTTTTTCGCGCCGCTGCCTTATCTTTTTTCGCTTCGAATATATGTTTGCCGTAATCAAGAATCTTACAGACTACTGGATCAGCGTCGGGTGCGATCTCGACCAAGTCTAACTTCGCAGCTTGCGCGGCTTGTACCGCCTCGGCGATGGACACTATACCTACCTGCTCGCCGTTCGCCCCTATCAGGCGAACCGTAGTTGCCTCAATATCATCGTTTATTCGCGTTTTCTTTGAACCGTCTTTTTTGATTCCAAAGCCTCCTTCAGGCCACCGGGGCGGGCATTATAGCAAAATCACTGGATTCGTCCCTTTTTTTCTTCATCTTTTCGCAAAAGCTGCAGAAAGTCAGAAATCGGCATAGAGCCCAGATCCTCTCCGCCGCGAGCCCTCACTGAGATCTCGCCAGCATCTCGCTCTCGATCGCCTACCACCAAAAGGTATGGGATCTTTTGTAAGGTATGCTCCCGAATCTTAAACCCAATCTTTTCGTTGCGAGTATCTGATTCAACCCGCAGACCGGCGGCCGTCAACTTAGCCACAACCTCGTCAACATAACTCTTCTGGCTGTCTGTAATGTTCAGCACCATCGCTTGAACCGGAGCCAACCAGACGGGGAACTCCCCGGCATAATGCTCGACCAAAATCCCAATGAAGCGCTCGAAGGAACCCAACATCGCTCGATGCAGCATTACTGGCACTTGCCGACTACCATCCTCTGCGACGTACTGAGCCTCGAGCCGCTGCGGCATAGAGAAATCAACTTGCACCGTGCCGCATTGCCAAACTCTTCCCAAGCAATCTTTTAAGGAGAACTCGATCTTAGGGCCGTAAAAGGCGCCCTCCCCAGGTAATTCTTGCCACTCCAGCGATTTTACATCTAAAGCCTCGGCCAACGCTTGTTCCGCTTGGTCCCAGACTTCATCTGAGCCGACCCGCTGCTCTGGTCGGGTAGAGAGTCTAATCACAATATCGTCGAACCCGAAGTCTCGATAAACCTCGGACAACACATCTATAAAGTTGCCGACTTCAACCTGAATCTGATCTTCTCGACAAAAGATATGGGCGTCGTCTTGCACAAAACCCCTAACTCTCATGATCCCCTGTAATGTGCCCGAGGGTTCATTCCGGTGGCATGAGCCAAACTCTGCTAAGCGGATCGGCAAATCTCGATAACTTTTGAGCCCTTGGTTATACACTTGTACATGGCAGGGACAATTCATCGGCTTAATCGCGTACTGCCGGCTATCGGATTCCACAGAGAACATGCCATCACCAAATTTATCGGCATGACCTGATTTCTCCCAGAGGCTCATGTCAACCAATTGCGGGGTTCGGATTTCTTGGTAACCATTTTGGATTTGCACTTCGCGAATATAGCGCTCGAGGGTTTGCCAGATCTGCCATCCCCGAGGGTGCCAAAACACCATCCCAGGTGCTTCTTCTTGGGTATGAAACAAATCTAATCGTTTGCCCAGCTTGCGGTGATCGCGCTTCTCCGCCTCTTCGAGTCTCAACAAATAGGCTTTAAGGGCCTTTTTATCGCCCCAAGCAGTACCATAAATTCGCTGGAGCATGTCGTTATTTGAATCACCTCGCCAATAAGCACCCGCGACTTTGGTTAATTTAAAAGCTTTGATATGCCGAGTATCGGGAACATGCGGCCCCCGACAAAGATCGATAAAGTCGCCTTGCTGATAAAACGAGAGTGCCTCGGCATCTGGGATACTGCTTAATATCTCAACCTTATAGTTCTCCCCTTTACCTTCAAACAGAGCGACCGACTCGTCACGAGTCATTAATGAGCGGGTCACCGGCTGCCCTGCCTCGGCAAGCGTCTTCATCTGTTTTTCTATCTGCAGCAAATCCTCGGGCGTAAACGGACGCTCATAGGCAAAATCGTAGTAGAAGCCGTCCTCGATGGTAGGGCCGATGGTTACTTGTGCAGTGGGGAATAACTGCTGTACCGCTTGGGCCATTAGGTGCGCGCAGGAGTGTCTCAACACCTCTACGCCGTCGTCATCTCTGGCGGTAATAATGGAAACTTCGGCGTCCGACTCAATTGTGAAACTGGTATCCACTAGAACGCCATCAACACGTCCAGCAAGGGCTGCGTTCGCTAGACCGTCGCCGATGGAAGCAGCAACCTCATGGACGGTGACAGTTTTTTCAAAATGTTTTTCCGAACCGTCAGGCAAAACGATTGTGGGCATGACGCATCTCCTTTCAGTGGTGACCCCTACCAAAGGCCACTTGCGGTTGGTCGCATTACAGCGCTGAACACGCTAAAACTGGTAGGAACGGTCGGATTCGAACCGACGACCCTCGCCTTGTCGAGGCGATGCTCTAACCAACTGAGCTACGTTCCTAAATCTAAAAGCCCATATGTTTCTGCATTAACGGCGAAAGGACAATCATTCCCTAGCCTTTTTTAGCAGTTGCGCAACGACTGGGCCAGTCGCTCCCCGTCTTTTCGCCTTTCCTCACCGGGCGGCGAAATATAACAAATTCGGCCGGCAATGCCTAGGTTCGAACAAACTGATCTCGAAGCTGTTCGATCCTATCCCGCACCTTGGCCGCGGCCTCAAACTCCAAATCTTTGGCCAGGGCGAACATCTCTTTTTCTAGCGCGACAATGTTTTTTTCAACGGCTTCGGTTGAACTAAAGACTTCATCAGTGGCTTGTTGCCGTTTGGACCTACCCAATCGGTCTCGTTTAGATTTTGCGCCTTTACTGCCCGAATCTCTTGCGCCCTCCATGATATCAGCAATATCTGTTTTGACGCTGACAGGCTCTATCCCGTGTGTCAGGTTAAAGCTTTCTTGTTTGGCCCGGCGTCGGTCGGTTTCATCGATGGCGCGTTGCATCGAATTCGTTATCTGATCACCATACAAAATGGCCTTACCCTGGAGGTTACGGGCGGCACGACCGATCGTCTGTATCAAGGACCGGTCTGACCTTAAAAACCCTTCTTTGTCTGCGTCGAGAATCGCCACCAAAGACACTTCAGGCATATCGAGACCTTCTCGCAGCAGATTAATGCCCACGAGTACATCAAATTCGCCAAGTCGCAAATCTCGAATAATTTCCACCCGCTCAACAGTGTCGATATCCGAATGTAAATATCGAACTCTAACGCCATTTTCATCTAGATAATCCGTCAAATCCTCAGCCATTCGCTTCGTCAAAGTAGTGATCAAAACCCGCTCAGAGACCGCCACCCGCAGTCGAATTTCACCCAACACATCATCGACTTGGGTCTTCGCTGGCCTGACTTCGATCATAGGATCTACCAAACCTGTGGGCCGCACCACTTGCTCGACAACTTGTCCGACCTTTTCATGCTCATAGGGACCCGGGGTCGCCGAGACATAAATTGCTTGGGGTGCCCTAGCCTCCCACTCGGCAAACTGCAAAGGTCGATTATCAAGCGCTGAGGGCAGTCGGAAGCCGAACTCTACCAGCGTCTGCTTACGCGACCGGTCGCCCTTAAACATCGCACCGATTTGAGGTATTGATACGTGCGATTCATCAACGACAAGCAATGCATCCTCTGGCAAGTAGTCATACAGCGTCGGTGGCGGCTCACCGGATTCGCGACCCGATAAATACCGCGAATAGTTCTCAATGCCATTGCAGTAGCCCAGCTCTTTAATCATCTCCAGGTCATAGCGAGTTCTCTGTTCAAGCCGCTGAGCTTCCACTAACTTGTTGTTATCTTGAAGTTGCTTTAAACGGGTTTGCAATTCTGCTTTGATTAAATCTATGGACCGCTCGATCGTTTCTCTGGGGGTGACGTAATGACTTTTTGGGAAGATTGTGATCCTCGGCACTTTTCGGATCACCGCACCGGTTAGTGGATCAAACAAGGTGATTTGTTCAATTTCATCATCAAACAACTCAATCCTTATTGCTTGCTTATCAGACTCAGCTGGAAAGACATCGATGACATCACCTTTAACGCGATAGGTCGCCCGCCGCAATTCAAGATCGTTTCGGGTGTACTGAAGTTCTGCCAATCGCCGTAGGATGAAACGCTGATCCACTCGATCACCACGATCCAAATGCATCACCATCTTGAAATAGGATTCTGGATCTCCCAATCCGTAAATACTCGATACAGAGGCTACCACCAATGCATCGCGGCGCTCCAAGAGCGCTTTGGTCGCTGACAATCGCATCTGCTCAATATGATCATTAATCGCTGCGTCTTTTTCGATGTAAGTATCAGAAGACGGGACATAGGCCTCTGGCTGATAGTAGTCATAATAAGAAACAAAATACTCAACCGAGTTGTTCGGAAAAAATGCTTTAAATTCGCCATAAAGCTGTGCTGCCAGCGTCTTGTTAGGCGCCATCACTAAGGTAGGTCGCTGCAATGCTGCTACGACATTTGCGATGGTAAAGGTTTTGCCAGATCCCGTGACTCCAAGCAACATCTGCGACGCAAGTCCCGACTCTATGCCATCAACAAGCGACGCGATCGCAGCAGGTTGATCACCTGCTGGCGCGAACTTGGATACCACTTGAAACGGCGTTCCTTTCATCATTTAGGTTGACCAAATAGGGGGCACCTATTATGCCCTAACTCTCGGCCCAATGTACGCACACCGGATTGACGATCCTGCGCTATCCCCGTAAACTCGCCTCTCCAATGATCCCCGATAGCTCAGTTGGTAGAGCAAATGACTGTTAATCATTGGGTCCCTGGTTCGAGCCCAGGTCGGGGAGCCATCTAAAAAAAACGAGGCCTTTGCGCCTCGTTTTTTTTACATCAACAGAAAGCGTACTTTCCACTCTCAGCGTTTTTGGCACGTTCTGGGTGTTTTACGCTTTTGCTTTATTGGCCTCTGGATGACGTTTGCCTATCTAGACCCATTCCAAATGAACGAAGGATGCAAAAATCTCGCTGCAGCAACACCGATCTCGGCGTGGCGGTTTTGTTTTATGCAAAGATTCGTGCTACTTGTGATCACTGATTCGAATACGCTTTAAGTTTCGTTGGATGGTTTTCATACCAATACCCTGTACTGCAGACAACTCTTCAGCTGAGTAGAACCGACCATATTGCGATCGGTAGTTAACAATCGCCTCTGCCCGTTTCAAGCCTATCCCCTCAAGCGTTTCGGCAATCACCGTGGCATCGGCCTCATTGATATTGACCACCTGAATCTCTTTGGGCTCCTCCGCTTCAACCTCTGCCAGTGGTTCTGCAACAACCGAACCCGTCGCTAATACAAAACAAAAAATCGTGGCCCATATCGCCACAGCTTGATTCATAAACATTGTGTTCTCCTTGGTATTTTCAGTAACAGACAAAAAACCGATTGAAGTACCCTAAACAAGCTCTGGGCATCTCAATACGAGGAGATAATGTAACGGGCTTAGAGAAAGACTTTGCGCGCAGGCAACTAAAAACTAGGCGCGATACCGTTGCGGTAGTTGTGCGTTAGTCACCCTCTTGCCCTAGCATGGGCTTGATCGATGCCCAGTGCCGACAGCTTGGACAATGCCAACGCATCCGCTTGCCTTCAAAACCACATTCGCCACATCGATAAGCCGCGCTATCGGAAATCATCGCTTCTGCGAACTGTTTTAGTAACATCAGGTCTTGCGCAATGCGGCCCTCGGCATCAATAAGATTCACGTCAATAAGTTCGATAAACCCTCGGAGACTAGGGTTTGCTTGCATTTGATTGCCAATAAATCGAGCTAGGGCATCGGCGCCTTCTTGGTCGCTAATGACCTTTCCTAGCGCTAGGACGACCGCAATAGAAGGCGACCGATCAAGGCATTTTTCTAAATAACCCCGAAAACCCGCCATATTCTCAAGTGCTTCGTAGGCAGTTCTCAGGGGTAATAGCGATTCACTTACGTAGATGGGATCCTGGACTAGGATACGCTCTAAGTGCCGCACAGCGCTTTCAGGGTCGTTTTCGTTGATCGCCAACTGACCTTGCAGCAAACTGACCCTGGAATTGTTGGCGTCATGACCAATGGCTTCGGTTAAATGTGCTTTGGCATCGACACTATTTTTTTCTGCGATCGCAAGTTCCGCCAACTCACAACAATAATGTGAAATCGCCTGTTCGATCCCGGCCTCTTCAATGCCGCCAGAGACCTGCTGCGCAATTTCCTTGGCTTTGTGCCAGTCCCGTTCCTGCTCATAAACCTGCAAGGCAACTTTCAGACTTTCGCTGCGGTATTCCGGATTTTCAGCAGCGAGGCGCATCGACATTGCCTCAGCACGATCTAAAAGACCCGCTTGAAGGTAATCCCGAGCGAGCTCAATCTCTACCATGTGTCTGGTTGCCTGGTCGAGCCGCGCTCGACCCAAGACGTTTTCATGAACAAATACTGCTTTTTCAAGCTCCCCTCGCCGGCGTAACAGACCGCCGAGTGCTAGATGGGTATCGATACTATCTTTTTCAAAGTCAAGCTCGGTCACCAATGTTGCCACGGCCTGATCCGGCTCATCGTTGAGCAGATGCCTTAAACCCATCTCGTAATAATGACTGCGTTTGCGCTCGCGGCGCCCCAGATACCAACCCACAGCGATCGCCAACAGCAGTAAAATCAGCAGAAGGAGCCAATCAGTCATATTCTGACAACCTGGTTTACCGCCTCTCGAAATCCTGGACTAGAGCCAAAAACAACCTTTTGTTGCCAACAAGAGTGGACAGCATCTTTTGATAACAACGACGGATCTGCTCGAGTAAAGACCTTGCAGGCCATGTTCAGCCTTTTGGCCTCGAAAGCCAACGAGCAAACGATGCCCAAAGGTTACCGATCAACAGCCCCAATACAAACGTCCCAACGAGCCACCAAGACAGTGGCAACGCCGGCGATCTGAGGGAAATCAGCTGTAGCGAAACGGACACACTATTCTCTGTGGCAATGAGAAAAAGCACCACGAACAAAACGAGCAAGACCAGGCGATATAGGAAGCGTTTCATCCAAGTCATGACGTCACCGAAACCCTTTTATACAACCACATAGGTAATAACCCTGCCAGACCGAATGCCAGAGCTCAAGCGATTCCACCAAGGTTGTTCAGTCACCAGAATTTAACGACCCATTGACTCGATCACGAAGTTCTTTCCCCGGTTTAAAATGCGGTACGTATTTACCAGGCAGGGAGACGGGAGCTCCCGACTTTGGATTGCGCCCTAACCGAGGCGCTCTGTAATGCAACGAAAAACTGCCAAATCCCCGAATCTCGATGCGCTCACCTCGGGCGAGCGCATCGGACATATGGTCAAGAATCATCTTAACTGCAAGCTCCATGTCCTTAGCAGTCAGCTGGCTCTGAGACGCAGCCAGCTTTTCAATGAGTTCCGATTTCGTCATAGTTCGCTTATTCCGTCTCTGAGGAGACTTTACCTTGCTCTTGCTTGATTAAATCACCAAGCGTTGCCGGTGTTACCGCCGCAACCTCGCGCTCGCGATGCTCTTTCACTGCTGTTTGCTCATCGGCGATATCCTTAGCCTTGACAGAGACCGTGAGTCCTCGATTCTTTCGGTCAACATTGATGATTTTGACCTCAATCTCATCACCCACACTCAAAACAGTCCTAGCATCTGACACATGGTCGATCGATAAATCACCAGCTTTCAACAAGGCTTCAACTTCATCTGCCATTTGCAGAGTTGCTTGTTTAGCATCGACTTCTTTTACGATGCCCTTAACAATGGAACCTTTATCGTTGACAGCAACGTAATCGGAGAACGGGTCTTCTTCTAACTGCTTCAGACCCAGCGATATTCGCTCACGCTCAGGATCAATCGCCAAGATCACGGTCTCGATCTCATCGCCCTTAGTGAATCGCCTTACGGCCTGCTCTCCGGGCTCATTCCAAGAAATATCAGACAGATGCACGAGACCGTCAATTTCGCCTTCCAGACCAATGAAAATACCGAAATCGGTAATCGATTTAATATAGCCCTTAATGCGATCACCTTTGTTGTGCAGCGCTGAGAATTCTTCCCATGGATTGCCCTTACATTGCTTAATCCCGAGAGAGATCCGACGACGCTCTTCGTCGATATCTAAAACCATAACCTCGACTTCGTCACCGACTTGGACCACCTTTGACGGATGAATATTGCGATTCGTCCAATCCATTTCTGAGACGTGAACCAAGCCCTCAACACCCTCTTCAAGCTCTGCAAAACAACCATAATCGGTTAAGTTGGTAACTTTCGCGGTTGTTCTCGCCCCTTCGGGATAGCGTCTTGTGATAGCAACCCAAGGATCCTCGCCCAGCTGCTTAAGACCTAATGAAACCCGGTTTCGATCACGATCGAATTTCAAAACCTTGACATCAATCTCGTCACCCACCGCGACAATTTCGCTCGGGTGCTTGATGCGCTTCCATGACATATCCGTAATGTGAAGGAGGCCGTCTATGCCGCCCAGATCAACAAAAGCGCCGTAATCTGTGAGATTCTTAACGATACCCTTGAGCTCGTGGCCTTCCTGTAAGTTCTTTAACAGCTCTTGGCGTTCGACACTGTTTTCTGCTTCAAGAACGGATCGTCTTGAAACCACCACGTTGTTACGTTTTTGATCAAGTTTGATGACTTTAAAATCTAGCGTTTGCCCCTCGAGCTGCTCATTATCACGAAGCGGTCTGACGTCAACCAATGAACCGGGTAAGAAGGCTCGGATATCTCTGATTTCGACTGTAAACCCGCCCTTGACTCTACCGCTGATATAACCCTGAATTACTTCCTGATCTTCGTACACTTTTTCGAGAACTTCCCAAGACTCATTCCGCTTGGCTTTCTCTCTGGATAATTTGGTTTCACCAAACCCATCATCCACGGCGTCCATGGCAACTTTGACTGCCGCGCCAATTTCAATCTCAAGCTCGCCTTTTTCATTCAGAAATTGGCTTCGTGGAATCACACCCTCGGATTTTAACCCTGCATGAACTGTGACCCACTCAGAGTCGATATCCACAACAACCCCGGTGATTATCGAACCTGACTTTAATTCAACGGTTTTTAAACTTTCTTCAAATAACTCTGCAAAACTCTCGCTCATTCGTTTTCCTTTTGGGGTTTCCCCCACTCAAGTCCTCCAACCAAAGACCCGTCTATGGATACAAACTCTGTCAAATGAAATCGTTGGCATCTGAAAGAGCATTTTCGGCGACCACTGCCCACACCGCTTCATGCACAGCCTGAAGGCTGAGATGAGAACTGTCGATAATGATCGCATCTTCTGCAGGTTTCAGAGGCGCCACCGCGCGGGTAGCATCTCGCGCATCTCGATCCCGAATACTCTCCAGAAGGGCGGCAAGGCTAACATCCATCCCCTTATTTTTCAACTGCTTATAGCGTCGCTCCGCTCTAATCTCGGCGCTGGCAGTGAGAAAAATTTTGACCGTGGCATCGGTAAAAATGACAGTCCCCATATCCCGGCCATCGGCTATCAAACCCGGCGCCCGACGAAACCTGCGTTGCAGCTGCTCAAGACTACTGCGAACCAGAGGTAAAGCCGCTACGACCGAGGCATCTACCCCTGCCGCATCGGTTCTGATGCGATCGGTGACATCCTCACCTCGCAGGGTAACTTTAAAGGGCTCGGGTTGCCCGGTTACTGGCAGAAAAGCGACATCTAAATTCGCAGCCACAGCTGCAATCCCAGTCTCATCGCTAAAACTCACAGCATCCTGTCGGACTGCGAGCCCAGTGAGTCGGTATAAGGCCCCACTGTCAAGAATATGGAATCCCGTTCTCAGCGCCAACTCGTGCGTGACTGCGCCTTTTCCGGCGCCGCTGGGACCATCGATGGCGATTACTATCGGCTCAAGCATCGTTTCCTCTACCATCTACTATCCTACCTACATCCACCCTAAGAGCCTCTATCCTAAGAGCCTCTATCCTATCAATATCCACCCTAACAACATTCAACCTAACAAGATCATTGATCTAATTTGTGCTCACTGGGCACCGCCTCGAATTAGGTTTTCATCTTTTCTCAGAGCAGTACCAAATTGTTCTCTGGCGCCCTAGGAGTATCTTTTTTCGGTTAGCGCCATGATTCGATTGACTCGCTAGTATTGTCGACAGCTATTGTAGACAGCGTTCTTCAAATTATGTCCCTCGTCGCCTATTCGATAAAACGACCCATCCTTCCAAATTTTTACGGCTCATCAGCCTGTAAACCTGTGAAATAATCCCGGGCCGCTTTTGCCCGTTTAAGCCTTAACATCAAAGCATCGGAGTCATTGTTTTCGATCAAATTTGCCGTATCTTCCAAAGCAGCAACCATCGTTTTAAGCCGTTTTAGCAAAGCTGCTTGATTCGTCATAAAGATGTCGTGCCACATCACAGGGTCACTGGCTGCGATTCTTGAGAAGTCTCTAAAACCCCCAGCGGCGTACTCAAAAACCTCTCGTTCATCGCCAAACCCCGCCAACACGTCGACCAAGGTATACGCTAACAAATGCGGCAAATGACTGGTTTGGGCTAAAACATCGTCATGATGATCAATAGTCATAGAGACTACTTCTGCCCCTAGGGTTTGCCAAAGCTTTGTAACCTGATTAAGCGCATCAGGTAGGGTCGCAGCGTTGGGCGTTAGTATCGTTTTATGATTTTGGAAAAGGTCGGATCTAGCGCCGCGAACCGAGTGCTTCTCTGATCCGGCGATTGGATGCCCTGGGACCCAATTGGCAGGCAAACCGCCCCACAACTCTTTAGCTGCATCAACGACGGGGCCTTTAACACTGCAAACGTCCGTGACCGTGCCTTCAAAATTTGATAGTTCCGCCATAACGCGCTTCATTTGCATCACCGGCGTGCACACGCAAATGAGATCGGCCCTGGCGCTTAAATCGCTAATGGAGGCTGCCTGCTCATCGATCACGTCTAAAGCAAGTCCCGCCGCTAACGCTTGATCATCAGTATCATAAGCAATAACACTTAACTTTGCGTTTGCCGCTTTGAGTCCAAGCGCCATGGACCCACCGATCAAACCGAGGCCTACTACACCAAAGACTTTCACCCCGCAGCCAGTACGCGGTCCAACGCGGCCAAAAAGAACTGATTTTCTGCTTGGGTACCCACTGAGACTCGCAAATGATGCGGCATGCCATAGACGCCAATTGGCCTGACGATCACGCCTTCTTTGAGTAATGCTTGGTAGATTGGGCCTACATCTTGCCCAAAATCTACACTGATAAAATTAGCCACCGATGGGATGTACGGCAGCCCAAGCCGATCAAATCCTGCGACTAATGCTCGAAGTCCATCTCGGTTGACTTGAACACCGTGCTCAACGTGAGCTGAATCCTCCAAGGCAATAAGGCCTGCGGCTAATGCCGTGCTGTTGACGTTAAAGGGTTGGCGAATGCGATTCATAAGATCGGCAATCTCTGGGTGACTCACCGCATATCCCAAGCGAAGCGCCGCTAGGCCATAGGCTTTAGAAAAGGTTCGAGTTACCACCAAGTTAGGGTATTGATCAAGATACTTAAGACCATTGGGATACGCTGGATCATCCACGTATTCAACATAGGCTTCGTCTAAAACCACAATCGTGGTGGTCGGAACTGCAGCCAAGAATGCTTCCAAAGCATCTCGCTTTATCCAGGTACCTGTTGGGTTGTTAGGGTTGGCTAAAAACACCATCCGGGTATCAGCATCGATCTTTGACAGCATGGCATCAAGATCAGCAGTAAACGTTTGACACGGCACTTCGATGAGCGACGCCCCGAGGCTGGCCGTCACTAACCCATAGACCACAAAGGCATGTTCGGGCACTACCACATTAAGGCCAGGGCGCAGAAACACTCGCGCTAACAGTTCCAACACGTCATTAGAGCCATTGCCGATCGTTAATGCATCCGTGCTAATCCCAAACTTTTTAGACAATGCCCCTTTTAGCTGGTACGCACTGCCGTCCGGATATCGAGCACTGTCCGCTAGGATCGACGCCAAGTGATCTACCAGCTTAGGCGTTGGCCCTAACGGATTTTCGTTGCTGGCAAGTTTAACTATATTGGTAATGCCCAAATCACGCTCTAGTGTTTCCACGGGCATCCCAGGCTGATAAGGCGCTAGCCGTAAAATTCCAGGGTTTGCTGCTTGCTGAAACCAATTCATTACGACACCTTTAAAGCTCGTGGGTAGCTACCGAGCACCTTAATTTCAAGCACATCTTGATCAACATCATTTAGCAACTGACGGATCTTGGGATCGCTACTGTGCCCGTCAAAATCGATAAAAAAGACATAGGACCACATTCCCTGTTTTGACGGGCGAGTCTCAATAGACGTCATCGAAATCTCGTGACGGTGGAACGGCTCCAGCACCCTAAACAGGGCCCCCGGGCGATTATGGGTCGATATCATAATCGAGGTTTTGTCACTACCACTCGGACCCACAGGCTCACGTCCTACCACCAAAAAGCGGGTTGTATTGTCGGACAAATCCTCTATTTGCCGAGCAATCACAGTAAGTCCGTAAAGGTTAGCCGCGACTTCTGCTGCGATGGCGCCCGCTTCAGGATCATCCTTGGCTTGTTTCGCTGCCGCACCATTACTTGAGGTCACGATTCTTTCTGCATCCGGGTAGTGAACATCTAACCATCTTCGACACTGCCCAAACGTTTGCTGGTGCGCATAAATGCGTTTTATCGACGTATCGGTGGAAGCCGCCATAAAATGTTGCTGCACCTTGAGCTCGCACTCTCCACAGATCAGTAGCGAAGAGGTTAAGAAATTATCCAAGGTATGGCTTACAACCCCCTCGGTGGAATTCTCCACAGGCACCACGCCGTAATGACAATTTTCAGCGGCAACTTCTCGAAACACGTCATCGACTGTGACGTGCGGTTGGCCATTAACCGCATCCCCGAAATGTTTCAGTGTTGCTTGCTGAGTAAAGGTACCTTCAGGACCAAGATAAGCTACCTTCATGGGTGCTTCCAGCGCCAAACATGCTGACATAATTTGTCGAAAAATTAGCGCCACTTTGTCGTGACTTAGAGGTCCATGATTCCGCTCAATCAGGCTGCGCAGGACTTGTGCTTCCCGCTCTGGACGATAAAACACAGCCGCGTCTCCAGCTTCGGCTTGTTTGACGTCCGCCACCTGCTGGGCGCAAGCGGCTCGTTGGTTAATCAAAGTTAATAGTTGCTCGTCTAAACCGTCTATTTGGGCTCTTAAAGCCTTTAACGCTTCCTGGGAGGCGACGGCGTCAGTCATCGCTACCGCCCTCGTTCGCCTGATCACTCGCCTGCAAGCTTGTCGTCCCTACACCCGGTTCTGAATCATCACCCACGATGCTAGCCGAGTGATCCGTCGAATCTGCTTCTGCCTCGCCATTGTCGAGCGTTGGTTCATTAAAAGAGGCTAATCCAACAAGCGCTTCATCTTCGCTAAGATTAATGAGTTTAACGCCTTGTGTATTACGTCCTTGCGATGAAACTTCTTGCACCCGAGTTCGTACCAAAGTGCCTTGATCGCTGATCAAAATCACCTCGTCCTCATCTTTGACTTCGGCCGCTCCAACTAAAGCGCCATTCCTATCTGACAACTTCATACAAATGACCCCTTGGCCGCCACGACCAATGACCGAGAACTGATCAACTGGGGTTCGCTTACCATAGCCATTTTCACTGGCCAGCAGCAGCGTGCCATCCGCTTCCGGAACAATCAGAGCGATCACTCGCTCGGCATCCCGAAGCTTAATACCTCTCACACCTCGGGCGCCGCGACCCATAGCACGAACGTTTTTTTCTTGGAATCTGATCGCTCGACCGCCTGAACTGAATAACATGACATCTGAATCGCCACTCGTCACCGACGCACCAACAAGGGTGTTTCCATCTTCCAGCTCTATCGCAATCAGCCCAGAGCTCCTAGGACGAGAGAAGTCCGTTAGCGATGTTTTCTTTACCGTGCCATTGGCAGTCGCCATCATAATAAATTGCTCTGGATCATAACCATGGATGGGGAGCATCGCGGTTATCCGTTCTTTTTCCACCAAGGGCAAAATATTGACAATTGGTCTACCTCTGGCGGCGCGACTGGCTATCGGAATCTGAAACGTACGCAACCAGTACACCTTGCCAAGATTGCTAAAACACAGCAACGTATCGTGACTGTTGGTTACAAGTAACTTTTCGATGAAATCTTCTTCTTTAACCGCACTCGCAGAGCGCCCTCTGCCGCCTCGACGCTGGGCTTGATAATCGGACAGCGGTTGGGTCTTGGCGTACCCACCGTTAGACAATGTCACCACCATCTCCTGAGGAGTAATTAAGTCCTCCATCGTCAAATCTTCTTGCGACTCGACAATTTCCGAACGTCGCTCGTCACCATACTCGTCACGAATTTGCTCAAGCTCGTCTTTAATCATCGCGAGCAAGCGTTCTGGGACGTTGAGGATCTCTAACAGATCAGCGATTGTGTCAATAATCTCCCGATACTCTTCTAGGAGTTTTTCTTGCTCAAGGCCTGTTAACCGATTGAGCCGCATTTCTAAAATTGCTTGGGCTTGCTCCGGTGACAAGAAATATTCGCCGCTATCTTTGAGGCCATATTGACTGTCCAAATCATCGGGTTTGGCAGCATCTGGCCCTGCCCGCTCGAGCATTTGCATCACGCTTTCTGATCGCCAAGATTGCGCTAGTAGCTTTTCCCGCGCTTCCTGCGCATCAGCACTGGCTTTAATAAGCTCGATCATAGGATCAATATTCGATAACGCTACCGCAAGTCCCTCTAAAACATGTCCTCTCGCCCTTGCTCGCCGAAGCAAATAAACCGTTCGACGAGTGACCACTTCTCGACGATGGATAATAAAATATTCCAGTACCTGTTTGAGATTTAACACCTTGGGTTGATTGTCAACGAGGGCAACCAAATTAATGCCAAAAACGCTTTGTAGCTGGGTTTGAGCGTATAAATTATTCAGCACCACTTCTGGCACCACATCTTTTCGCAACTCAATCACGATACGAGTTTCTTTGGCGGACTCATCTCGAAGATCGGTAATGCCTTCTACCTTTTTCTCTTTGTGCAATTCCGCTATTTTTTCGATTAATTTCGATCGGTTTACCTGATATGGAATCTCATGGACGATAATGCTCGCTTTACCAGAATTTTCATTCTCGACAATTTCACAACGAGCCCGCATCTGAACCCGACCGTGACCCGTTTTATACGCCTCAATAATCCCCGCCCTTCCGTTGATAATCCCTGCCGTAGGGAAATCCGGGCCTTTGATATGGGTCATGAGGCCATCTACATCGAGGGACGGTGCATCGATCAAAGCGATGGTCGCATCAATGACCTCCGTTAAATTGTGCGGTGGAATATTGGTTGCAAAGCCTACAGCAATGCCGCTTGAGCCATTAACGAGGAGATTGGGAATTCGTGCGGGTAGGACCTCCGGCATTTGCAAGGTGCCGTCATAGTTATCGCCAAAATCGACTGTCTCTTTATCGAGATCGGCCAATAACTCGTGGGCAATTTTAGCCATACGAACTTCGGTATAGCGCATGGCTGCGGCCATATCACCGTCTAAAGAGCCAAAATTACCTTGGCCATCGACCAGCGGGTATCGCATTTGCCAGTCTTGCGCCATCCTGACGATGGTGTAGTACGACGCAGTATCGCCGTGGGGATGATACTTACCAATCACGTCACCGACGATTCGAGCGGACTTCATATATGGACGATTATAGGCGTTATTTAGCTCACTCATCGCAAACAGCACTCGACGATGAACTGGCTTTAAGCCATCGCGAACATCTGGCAATGCGCGCCCGACGATGACGCTCATGGCATAGTCAACGTAGGACTGACGCATTTCGTCTTCGATGTTGATACTACGGATATCGTCCTGGTCCAAATCGCTCATAAATCTCTTTTCTTTTTCTAATCGTTAACACTGTCGGAGGCGGGTTCGGGACACCAGGGCAGCCTTCTAAGGCCGATCTGGTGTTGACTCACCGATCTTAATAAACGTGCATTTTGTGATCGCTATCGCTTTGTTTAACTTGGCCTTAGCATCGCTTCTTTAGGCCGTATTGTTGTGGCGTGATGCCTGCCTCGTTCGGGCTCTTATCATAACACACAAAGGTCCTAATGCCCATCAAGATGACTGCCATTTTTTGATCATAACTTATTGATAACAAAGTATATTTATCTTATGGTTCAACCTCAAAAAGGATTCCTAACAAAACCCCTCAAAGCGGCGATTTGGACATGTCATTGATCGAAAGAATCCAGCCCGATTGGCTGCTTCCCATCCGGCCTCAATCAGAGGTGCTTACAGACCATGATCTGGTGAAGCAAGGGGAGAAAATCCTCGAAATATTACCCAGAATCCATGCCGATGAGCGCTATCCCAGCGCCGAGTGTCTGAAACTGCCGGGTCAACTGCTCATGCCCGGCTTGGTCAATTGCCACGGCCATGCTGCCATGACACTACTCCGAGGTTTTGCCGACGATTACAGTCTATTCGATTGGCTCAACCATCATATTTGGCCAATTGAGGCTCAAGTCGTCAATCCTGACTTCGTGGAGACCGGCGCCTGGTTGGCTGCCACTGAAATGGTGCAATCGGGCACCACTTGTGCTGCTGACAGCTATTTCTTTCCTGAATCCACCGTAAAAGGTTTCGCTCGAGTAGGCATCAGAGGTCAAGTGACCACCCCCATTTTAAAGTTTCCCTCACCCTGGGCAGCGACCGAGGATAAAGCGATCGATCAAAGTTTGGCATTCTTCGAGTGGGCAAAAGACTTCCCTCGGCTAACAACCGGTTTTGCACCGCATGCAGTTTATTCAGTGACCGAGGCAGGTTTCACCCAAGTCCAACGTTACGCAGAAAGTCGAGGCATACCGATTCATTTACACTTGCACGAATCGAAGGCCGAGGTTAATCAAGAAATAGCGGAAACCGGGGATCGACCCATTGCTCGACTTGATCGGCTCGGCCTTCTCACCGATCGCTTACAAGCGGTACACATGACCGACCTGACTGCATCAGAAATAGATTTGCTAAAAACTCGATCCGTCCGCGTCGCGCATTGCCCGGAATCCAATCAAAAACTCGCTAGTGGCATCTGCCCTGTGGAAGCATTGATTAGCGCGGGTATCACGGTCGGCCTCGGTACGGATGGCGCCGCTAGCAATAATGACTTGGACCTTTTCCAAGAACTTCGCAGCGCATCTTTATTAGCTAAGGTGCAACAGTTAAACCCGACGGCTCTGGATGCGTATCAAGCACTCGAAATGGCCACAATTAAGGGCGCCGAATTTTTAGGTTTAGATACTCTGATCGGCAGCCTGGAGCCTGGCAAATTCGCCGACATGATCGCTGTCGACCTAAGCGACATTCGACATCAGCCGTTGTATCATCCGATTTCTCAACTGGTCTACACCGCGACCGGCCAAGATGTCACACATACTTGGGTGGATGGCTCGCTAGTTTACAAGGACGGCTTGCATCTAACCTCAGACTTACCGGCACTGCGTCAGTCGGTTAACCAATGGCAACGTAATATCACAAGCTTATCTTAACTATGTCAGATAATATCGATCCGGAAGAAATTCAAAAATTTGAGGACATGGCTCGCCGGTGGTGGGATCCAAGCAGCGAGTTTAAGCCTCTACATGCGATCAACCCACTTCGCATGGGTTACATCGCAGATCGCGCTGCAATTGCCGGCAAACGAGCACTGGATATCGGTTGCGGCGGCGGATTGCTTACCGAAGCTTTAGCAGCTGCCGGCGCAGAGACCACAGGGATTGATATGGGAGCGATACCCTTGCAAGTTGCGAAACTGCACCGGCACGAATCTGGGCTTGAAATCGATTATCAAATGAGTACCGCTGAGCAATTTGCACATACGCATGCTGGTGAGTTTGACGTCGTCACCTGTCTTGAAATGCTGGAGCACGTTCCCGACCCCGGTTCTGTCATCCGCGCCTGCGCCAGACTTTTAAAGCCCGGGGGGGATTTGTTTGTATCGACCATCAATCGAAATCCCAAGAGCTATGCCTTTGCGATTGTCGGCGCTGAATACGTACTGGGTCTCCTGCCCCGCGGTACCCACGACTATCAGAAGTTTATTCGACCCTCGGAGCTTGCCCAAAGCTTTCGAGACCACCGTTTTTCTCTACAAGATCTCACGGGTATGACCTATAACCCACTCACTGGCATTTATCGTCTGAGCCGGGATACGGATGTCAATTATTTGATGCACGCAAAATATGAACCAGAAGCCAGTTGAACTTGAGATGGAATCTCTCGACGGCCTAATCATATTGATTACGGGGGCCAATGCCGGCATTGGTCGCGCGCTAACCTTAGACCTTGCGCACAGAGGCGCAACCTGCTTAATGCTTGGCCGCAATGTCACTGGACTCGAGGCGCTCTACGACGAGATCATGGCAGCCGGCGATCCTGAGCCCGCAATTATCCCTTTCGATCTTTCCCAACCCAACCCGGAGAGAATCGTTGAGCTTGTTTCTGCCATCAATGATCAATACGGACATCTAGATGGATTAATCCATAATGCAGCCATCTTGGGAGAGCGAGTGCCTTTTCAACAGTACAAACTTTCGACTTGGTCAGAGGTTTTTCGCGTTAACTTTGACGCGCCAGTAGCCCTCACCCAAGCCCTTTTGCCGTTATTGCAAAAGCCTAAAGCCAGCAGCCTGCTGTTTGTCAGTTCCAGTGTAGGTAAAGCACCGAGAGCTTATTGGGGCGCCTATGCCAACTCAAAATACGCACTAGAAGGCTTTGCGGCGCTGCTTTCTGACGAGCTTGCTAACACAACGAACATTCGCATCTCTGTCGTCAATCCAGGCGCGACCAGAACCAATATGCGCAAGGCCGCCTACCCGGCGGAAAACCCTGCCTCGGTCAAAGCCCCTGATGCTCTGCTACCATTGATGCGACATTTGATTGCGCCTAGCTCTTCTGCGCCTCGTGGCTATCGCTTCGACAGCAATGGCAACTTCGAACCTTTGGTCGCCGAATAAGCCAACCTTCTGGACCAAACGATTTTTCGACTAAGATAGGGTCATCACGGTAAGCAAGCATCCAAGGCCTCTAAAAAGCGCCCTGCTGAAACCCGCCTAAGCGCCCCTGCCCGAAAATGGACATGTGGTCGATCGGCCGCTAACGCTTAGGTCGCGATGACCGGATCTTTCGTTCTGACGGTTTTGCTTCTGTCACGCGCTCGTCCGGCGGCGTTAATCCCGCTTGACGATACAGCTCAGTGACGTCTTTGCCTTCTATGTCAATATAACGACCGGCTTTAACCGCCGAGGGTATGAAAAAGCTCCCGAAACGAACACGCTTTAACCGACTTACCGTTAATCCTTGAGATTCGAACAAGCGCCTGACTTCGCGGTTGCGTCCCTCTGTAAGCGCGACGTAATACCATTGGTTGGCACCGGATTCATCACGCCCCTTGCGAATATCCGAAAACTTGGCAATGCCATCTTCTAACAACACCCCATCTTTTAAGGCTTGCATCTGTTCCTCGCTGACCTCACCTAAAACCCGGGCGGCGTATTCTCGATCAATACCGGAGGCTGGATGCATAAGACGGTTGGCTAATTGGCCATCGGTGGTTAGAAGCAACAGACCACTGGTATTAAAATCCAGGCGCCCTACCGAAATCCATCGCTGCTGCTTGAGCTTCGGCAAGCGATCAAACACCGTTGGCCGCCCTTCTGGGTCATCCCGACTACAGATTTCGCCCGTTGGTTTGTTGTATAAAAGGTGTCGCGGTTTTTGAAAAGCTTGTCTCAGCGTTTTACCGTCGACGACCACCTTGTCTTCTGTGGAGACTCGATCACCGATCGATGCCACTCGGCCATTGACTGAGACCCGTCCAGCTTGGATCCAGGTTTCCATGGCGCGACGACTGCCCAATCCAGCAGTGGCCAGCACCTTCTGCAACTTTTCGCTCATCGATTTGGTCTCATGAGGATTGATCCGCTTCATCCGCTGAAGAACTAAGGGTTGCTTGCCCCGAATTCGGCTCAGCTTCTGTCATTAGTGACTGTTCTGCTTCTTGCGGGTTTGTATCCAGATCAGAGCGTCGAGCCATGGACGGATCTTCATCTTCGTCGGCAAACGCGGCCCGAATTATATCAAGATTGGTATCTCCCACGAGCTCGCCTGGCGGAGGGCTACGCTCTACCGAAGCCCTTGGCACATCTTGATCGACTAATGGACTCTGATCAGCCTCAGAGCTCTGATGATCTGAGAGCACCCCGCCAATGCTTTGGTCTTCGTCGCCGATCGCCTCATCAAGATCATCTGCCCCATTGTCTTCCGGTGCCATCACCCGTCGAATATTGTCTCGAATGGTGTCGACCGTCTGAGCAACCGCGTCTAAATCCGCATCTTCGAGATCGTCAAAAGAATCCTCTGTCTCATCCAAGGTTAGGGTTTTGACCTCGATCAATGGTTCATCCAAAGTCAGACGGGATTCCAAATCATCAAGATCGCGAATCTCCGATAACGTGGGCAGTTCATCAAGACTAGTGAGGTTAAAATAGTCTAGGAAGCTCTTGGTCGTGGCATACATCGCGGGCCGGCCTGGCACATCTCTGTGACCAACGATGCGAATCCATTCTCGTTCTAACAAGCTTCGAATAATATTGGTTGAAACCGCTACCCCTCGAACTTCTTCTATATCCCCTCGGGTAATGGGCTGTCGATAAGCGATGAGTGCCAGGGTTTCAAGAAGCGCTCGCGTATACCGTTGGGGCCGCTCTTCCCACAAACGCCCGACCCAATCCGCGTAGTCCTGTTTCACTTGAAATCGATAACCACTGGCCAGTTTCTTGAGCTCGAACCCTCTATCGGCGCCATCGGCCTCAATTTCTTCTAATACTTGCTTGACGTCTTGTCGAGTCGGCGGATCAAATTCAAACAACGACATCAAATTGTCTAGTGACAGAGGACTCTCTGACGCAAGCAGGGCACCCTCCACAATCTGCTTTAATGGGAATTCCGATGTCATAATTCGACCTCGTTGGATTCTGACTCTACGGCATTTGACCGAGTACGAATGTGGATTGGCGCGAAGGCTTCGGTCTGCACCAACTCAATCAGCGATTCTTTAATCAATTCTAGCATCGCGACAAATGTGACGACCACGCCGGCACGGCCCTCGGTCACATCAAATAACTCAACGAAGGCTATGTACTGATTCCCACGCTGCTGAATCTGACCCAAAATATGCGACATTCGCTCTCGCGTCGACAGCGGCTCCAAGCGAACTTGATGGCTGGCGTTTTGATCCGTTCTGCGCAACACCCCTGCCAAAGCCACAAGTAATTCTTGGAGCTGGACTTCCGGCAGCGGCTTGCTCCGAGTCGGCGTCGGCGCATCGGCTTGAGCCACCCAAAAATCGCGATTCGCTCGCGGCAATTCGTCGAGCGCGAGCGCGGCCGTTTTAAATTGCTCGTACTCTTGCAGACGACGGATCAACTCTGCTCTGGGATCATCCTCGTCTTGCTCTGACTCGGTTTGTCTAGGTAGCAACATGCGGGATTTTATTTCAGCCAGCATGGCGGCCATCACCAAATATTCTGCTGCTAGTTCAAACTGCAACTCGGTCATCAGCTCGATATACTGCATATATTGCTGAGTAATCTCAGCCACTTTAATGTCCAAAATATCGAGATTTTGACGTTTAATAAGGTACAAAAGAAGGTCTAAAGGACCCTCAAAGGCCTCAAGAAAAACTTCTAATGCATCAGGCGGGATGTAAAGATCATCGGGCAACTGAGTAAACGGCACACCGGCAACCAAGGCAAGTTCGCTTTGCTTGTTAGGCATTGCAGCCAAAGGCGAGGGATTGGGCTCCGGCTGAGGGTTGTCTGAAGTCATTATAACGACCTGTAGTCCAGCCCCATTGCCGATCGCACCTCGTCCAAGGTTTCTCGCGCCTGATCCCGCGCCTTTTCGCAACCCTCAGCGATGATACTTCGAACCAACTCAGGACTCTCTTCAAACTGCAGTGCGCGCTCCCGCATCGGTTGCTGCTCCTGCAAAATCGCTTCGATCAGGGGCGCTTTACAATCGAGGCATCCAATGCCGGCCGTTGAGCAACCTTCGGTAATCCAATTCTGGGTATCCTCGTTCGAATAGATCTGATGCAAATTAAAGACGGGACACTTTTTCGGGTCGCCAGGGTCTGTCCGTTTAACGCGAGCAGGATCCGTGGTCATAGTGCGGATTTTTTTAGAGACTGAATCCGGATCCTCCCGCAGGGCTATCGTATTGTTATAACTCTTAGACATCTTCTGACCATCTAATCCCGGCATGACAGGGTTTTCGGTAAGTAAGGCTTTTGGTTCTGGAAGGATAATCCTACCCGAGCCTTCGGCGTAGCCAAGCAAACGATCCCGATCCCCCATCGAGAGGTTACCTTGGGTGGAAACCAGGGACTGAGCCCGGTTTAGGGCTTCTTCGCTACCTTGCTCTCGATAACTTTTTCGCAGCTCTTGGAACAACTTGGCGTTTTTCCGTCCCAACTTTTTCACCGCCTCTTCAGCGGCGCGCTCGAAGCCCTCGTCCCGCCCAAACAAATGATTAAATCGACGGGCAATTTCACGGGTCATCTCGACATGGGGGACTTGGTCAGCGCCGACAGGCACCTGACCGGCCCGATACATGAGGATATCGGCGCTTTGCAGTACTGGATAGCCTAGAAAGCCATACGTACTCAAATCTCGGTCCCGCTGTTTACTGACTTGATCCTTAAATGTCGGTACGCGTTCCACCCAACTGAGGGGCGTGATCATCGACAACAGCAGGTGTAACTCAGCGTGCTCTGGAACTTTCGACTGAATAAACAGAGTCGTTGAACTCGGGTTCACCCCCGCGGCCAACCAATCGATGACCATCTGCCAGGTGCTTTCTTCTATTTGACGGGTCTCTTCATAGTGACTGGTAAGAGCATGCCAATCCGCCACGAAGAAATAGCTTTCATACTCCAACTGCAATTTAACCCAATTTTTAAGCACACCGTGGTAGTGACCTAAATGCAGCCGGCCGGTGGGTCGCATGCCCGACAGTACCCGAGATTGTGATTCATTAAGACTCAAGGAGATACCTTTTGTTCATCTATCAATATCTTATGCAGTTATTAACGTCTTATGCAGTTATTAACATCTTATGCAGTCGATTCTCTAATCAATTTTTAAATTTCTACGAAGAGATTGTTCAGCCTGCGCGCCTCTCGAGATCGCAACCTTAGACCCCTGACTAGGCCCTTTAATCGTCGTTGGCCCTTTAACCCTCATTGGCCCTTAAAACGCTTTCGTCCTTAAAATGCTCTGGTCCTTAAAACGTTCTTTAGTCCTAAAGTAAGCGCTTCCTGCATAATCTGGCGCCCAAAACTCGACGCACGCCTTTAACCACACCCCGCCCCGAAATTATAACTGGCCCATCGTGCAAAGTCCTCGTTTAAACCCCAAATAGCGCTGGATCTCCTAAACCCTGTCTCAGCACCTCTGGCACTGGTCCCGTTAAATCAACGACCGTCGTCGAATCCAGACCACCATAACCGCCATCAACCACGATCTCGACTTCGTGCTCGAGAGAAAGACGGATGTCATAGGGATCGTTCAAGGGATACGCCTCCCCGGGCAACGATAAGGTAGTAGTTACGATCGGTGCACCAAAATTTTCTAGAATTGATCGGGCGATTGGGTTATCTGGCACCCGCAATCCTATGGTTTTGCGCTTAGGCTGGATCAATCGTTTGGGCACTAATTTGCTGGCTTCAAGAATAAAGGTAAAAGGCCCGGGGGTTGCCTGTTTGAGCAATCGATAAGAGGGGTTGGGCACCCTGGCGTAAGATCCCAAATCCGACAAATCGCGACACAACAGGGTAAATTGGTGGTCCTCTGGTAGCTGACGGATGCGACGAAGTCTATCCATGCCGCGCTTATTGTCCAGACTACATCCTAGGGCATAACTGGCATCGGTGGGGTAGACAATAACCCCACCTTGCTGGAGGCAAGCAACTACCTGATCGATCAATCTTTTTTGTGGGTTTTCTGCGTGAATCTTGAAGAATTGCGCCATGTAGCAATTCTGATACATCGCTACTCCGACCACAACCAATATCAACCTGCGAATCAATCGAATCAACCCTGGCAACTCCGATGCCTTCGATGCCGTCGGCAAGCTTCTCCAAATGCGGTATGATCAAGACAAACCCCACCATTGAGGTTCCATGCAACAAGTTATTGAGATGGCCGCACCGATCTTATTTTTCGTGTGTTGGATTGTCACTAAAGACATCTTCCTTAGCACTCAGGTGTTAATCGTTGCTGTTTGCTTTCAAGCAGCTTACGAATTTTGGCGGCACCGCCAATTGAAAACCATGACCAAGGTTTTGTTGGGCAGCGTAATTCTTATGGGCGGTTTAACTATCGCCTTTCGAGATGAAACCTTCATTCTCTGGAAACCGACTATCATGAACTGGATCTTTGCTGCTCTGCTGGCTGGTAGCCAGTTGATCTTTCGCAGGTCGATATTAGATACCCTTCTCGGTCGCCAAGTGCAGCTACCCCCACAAGTCTGGTTCCGTTTGGGTTACGGGTGGGCAATAGGTTTTTTTATCGCGGGGTGCCTAAACCTTTTTGTCGCCTATCAGTTTAGTCTCGATATATGGATGTCCTACAAACTTTTCGGCGGATTCGCGATCACCCTAATTTATGGCGTGATTACTGTCATTTATCTCAATAGAATTGGCTTGGCCAACAATCTCGGTAAAGATTTACCGGAGTAACGCTATGCTTTATATCATCATCGGTCGTGATAAACCCGACAGCCTGGCGGCTCGATTAGCCGCGAGGCCTGCCCACCTCATCCGGATAGAGACCCTTAAAGATAGCGGCAGACTGGTCATCGGCGGCCCGATGCCGGCAGTTGATAGCGAAAATCCCGGAGACGCTGGTTTTGTGGGATCGGTTATCATTGCTGAATTTCCGTCTCTTGAAGACGCTTCTGCCTGGGCAGAGGCTGACCCTTACCAAACCGAAGGCGTTTTTGAATCTCTCGAGGTGCGCCCTTTCAAGCAGGTCCTGCCGTGAGCACAAGGCAAGCGCCCTTGCGTGTCGCTCTGGCTGCCATATTTTTCTGCGGATCTGTATTGGCAGAGACTGCCTATGTGCGAGACACGCTGTACGTGCCACTGCGCGCTGAGCCCAACAGTGAAGCCGCGCCCGTTCGACAGGCATTAAAGAGCGGAACCCGGGTCGAAATCTTAAACCCGACCATCGAATCGGGTTACCGCTTGGTGCGATTTCAGGAACCCAACGGCAATACAGTAGATGGATACATCCAAACACAATACCTGGTTTCAGAACCTATCGCTCGAGATCAGCTGCGAGCCCTTGAAACCGCGCTCGAAGCGGCCGAGCAAGTCAACAATCTACTTAAAGCAGAGCTCGATTCAGTCCTCGAGACGCAATCCAATGCCCAAGAAGCTGCGGCTCAAGCAATCGAACGTCTCACACAAACTGAAGATGAGCTTGCTCGCATCAAACTTTTGTCATCGGATGCTCAAAATCTTGCAGATCAGCTCGCGCAGGCGCAGAAGCGATTAGAAACCCAATCAGCCACCCTTGTAAAACTCCAGAGTTCGCAGGCTGAGCGTCGCCAAGAAGCTGAGCAACGATGGTTTTTAATCGGAAGCGGCATTGTTTTTCTCAGTCTGCTTATCGGTTTTTGGGTGAGTAGGCGGATTTATCATCGTAGTCTTTCAGGCGGCTGGTCTTAATGACACTTTTAAGCGTCAACTTAAATAAGGTCGCATTGCTAAGGAATTCGCGAGAGACAACAATTCCCAGCGTCATAGCAGCGGCAGCGACTTGTATTGAAGCCGGCGCTCAGGGAATTACCGTGCATCCTCGACCCGACCAGCGTCATATTCGTGTCTCGGACGTTTACGATTTGAGTGAATTTCTAAAAGACTACCCAGACATTGAGTTTAATATCGAAGGTAATCCACTTGAGGGTCCACGGGACAATGGTTACCCCGGTTTTATGCGACTCGTTGAAGACGTGCGACCCCATCAGTGCACTCTGGTTCCGGACGACCCAAATCAGCTGACGAGCGATCACGGCTGGGATTTACAAGGCAATAGCAATGTGCTGGCGCCTTTTCTGGCTGATTTAGAACATTGGGCAGTTCGGTCTAGTGTTTTCCTTGACGCTGACCCCAAACAAGTAGCCTATGCACCTCATCTAGGGATTGACCGTTTAGAGCTCTACACTGGTCCGTTTGCAGATCGTTTCGGTCAGCCTGGAGATGCCGACGTATTAAACGACTATATCGAAACGGCAAGAATCGCCACCGAACTTGGCATCGGTATTAACGCGGGGCATGATCTCAATCTCAATAACTTACCCACATTCATACGAGCGATCCCAGAACTTAAAGAGGTTTCCATTGGTCACGCTATCATTGCGGATGCTCTTTGGCTCGGACTTGAAGAGACCATTCATCGCTATCGTCATGCAGTTCAGCCAGAGATCGGGGTTTAACGGATTGACTGGAACCAGTATCATCTACGCCCTCAATTCAACACCTTAGGGTCCCTATGTTTTCAAAATTACTGATTACGCTCATGCTAGCCGCGCTCACGTCACTGGCGCTTGGGTATCTTGATAACCAATCCTTATCCGTACCTGCGTCACTTCAAGATTGGGGCCGTTTTCTTATCCTCTTTGGCGGTATGCTTACCGCCGTACTTTTGACCTCAACAACAAGCGCACCTGCTGATGATGAGGACGAGGATGAAGAGACAGCAGAATACGACAGCGATGACTTCGAAGAAGGCACCGTCAAGTGGTTCAACACTAAAAAGGGCTATGGCTTCATTACCCGCGATCAAGGCGACGACATTTTTGTACACTTTCGCAATATCAAGGGACAAGGTAGACGAAGCCTTAACGACGGCCAGAAGGTCACCTACGTGGTTATAGAGGGTGATAAAGGCTTGCAAGCAGATCACGTCAGTCCACTGGGGTAAAGACTCGCCATGGCCGATGTCTTCCTCTTAGGTAGAACCGAAGATCTTGAACTACTAGCGCCGGACGATTCGCCCGATACCGTCGCGCTATGCTTGCAAACTGGCCCCCTGGATCAAGAAGCTCGGCTGCCTCTGTATGCGCTTATGCATGGTCTGGTGCTTGAGGATGCCAAAGCCTTTGAATACCTTGCGCATCCCCTTTCAGAGGTTGGCCCCTTCTTGATGGGTATAGATCCGCGTTTCCCGGCTCAGTTAGCGGATCTTGACGAAGCAGAGCTTGAGACGCTGGTTGAGCACTGGCACGGCTGTGCCGCTCTCGAAGTGCTCGCAATCGATAGAGACGATCTCAACAAATTCCTGTTCGAGCTTGCTAATCTTTGTAAGATTAGAGACCAAAATCCCGAGCTAGAATTATTCATCTATTCGGAAGGTTAAGATGGCTGTCTATTCCACTGACCAGGGCCGCCTGTGTTCTACTTGTAATCACGCGATTAAAGACTGCCAGTGCCGAGCGGAAAAAATCCCAACAGGTGCTGACGGTGAGGTTCGCGTTCATCGTGAAATTAAAGGCCGCAGCGGCAAACCTGTTTCGATTATTAGGGGCCTTACATTACCGAAAGGCGAGCTCAAACAACTCTGCAAAACGCTTAAGAGAGCCTGCGGGGTCGGAGGTAGCATTATCGGCCAAGATATTTTGATCCAAGGCGATCAACGTCACAAAATTCTAGAGCTGCTCACCGCAACCGGTATCGACGCCTCTTTGGGTGGCGGCTAATGAGCCAGCTCATCGACTGCTACGAGCTTCGGGCAAGCCTTAAAGCGCTCGATAATCTGATCATTTTTGACTGCCGATATGATCTACAGAACCCAGACCTTGGCTTTGTACAATATCAACGAGATCACATACCGACCGCTCATTACTTAAATTTGGCCAGGGATTTAAGCGGCCCTCATCACCCTGGGAAAACCGGTCGCCACCCCTTGCCAGACCCTGATGATTTGCGCCAACGTCTCGGCGACTTAGGCGTGGGACCAGATTCATCCGTCGTTGCCTACGACGACGGGAGCGGTGCCTATGCCTGCAGGCTCTGGTGGCTGTTACGTTGGTTGGGACATACAAAGGTATTGGTGCTAGATGGCGGATATCAGCGATGGCAGAGTCTTCGATACCCTGTATCATCATCGGTCTCAACGCCAACACCTCAGACCTTACCTCGACGTCAAGACCTCACCCGTCAGGTTAATGCCGAGCAAGTATTAGATCACAGTCCCATCAGAAAACTTATCGATGTGAGAGCACCTAGTCGCTATCGAGGAGAGGACGAACCTCTCGATCCAGTGGCGGGACATATCCCCGGGGCTCGAAACCTGCCTTTTCTTGAGAACCTAACTGACGGTGTTTTTAAGACTGCTGATGACCTGGCTATACAATTCGAAGCTTTAGGCTGTCGCCAAACTGACGACATTGTTTGTTATTGCGGCTCGGGGGTGACTGCGACCCAGATGATCTTTGCCTTTATCGAAGCCGGGTTTAACGAACCGGCGCTTTATCCTGGCTCGTGGAGCGATTGGATAACCCAAAGCGACAGGCCCGTTGTTACCGGAGCTGATCATCGCTAGGCCGTATCGCACCGAGGCTGCAGCTATTCGGTGGGACGGCCTCTTGCCCACAGCGATTGAATACGATGATAGCTATTGGGGGCAAGGAAACCCTGCAGAAGAAAAACGCTTTGTATTCCCGCTGCAGCACGACTTAACCCAGAGAGCCAAGGTTTCAGATTTTTTTGTGATTTTGGAACTCGGATTTGGTTTTGGCCATAATTTCCTGCAGACCCTTGCTGAATGGCGCAAAACAGGTACGACATCTCAACTGCATTATATCGCGATAGAGCGATCACCGCCCTCTCAAGCAGTGCTCAAGCAGACCCATGAAAGGCTTGATTCCGAGGGTTGGCAGCGCCTGATATCTATCTATCCGCCACAGCTTGAGGGATGGTATGTCGTATGGCTAGCGCAGAACGTTCGACTTACGTTGATTTTTGAAGATGCCACGACAGCTTTACCGCGTCTAGACGCTAAGGTTGACGCATTCTATCTCGATGGCTTTAAACCAAGTTCTAATCCCGCATTGTTTAATCCCTTTGTGTTCAATGCCCTGCAAAACCTTGCACAACCTGGCGCGACCGTGAGCAGTTACTCCGTTGCTGGCACCGTCAAACAAGGGCTCAAAGCCGCAGGCTTTAGCATCGAGAAACGTTCAGGATTTGGCCACAAAAGATCAATGCTGTTTGCCAGTGCGCCTCAACAATGGCGAGGACAGCGTTTTTTAAAGCCGCTCACGCAAATTGTCGGAGCTGGCATCGCAGCCCAGTTTTTAGTGCGCAGTTTTGATCGGTTTGGACTTAAACCAACGGTTTTCGCCGACCCTAACCATCCTGGCGCTTCAAACCAACCAGTATTCAATATCTATCCTCAAATATCTTTAGATCGCGACCGGCAGTCTGAATTTGCTATTGCCGCCAACTACTTTGCTCTAAACAACCTGAGCAACCTAGATCAGACTACATTGTATTGGCAGAGCACCAATGTGCAGAAAACCCAGAAAATGGCGCGACTAAGCCAACTGCTTCCTGCGGACTATCTTTCTCACGAGGACGGCGCTTTTGCTTATCATCAAGCCGGCACTTGGCGACCGACCGAGCTTGTTGAGACGCTGCGCGCAAAGATCATTGGCTTTAAAGCTCACGACTCTAATCTAGAACTATTAAATGCCACCGACCAGCGTTGTGCGCCGGCAGCGGTTACCATCCTTGCCACTGGCCAAGGCTCAGTGGCGCTCTGCCGATTGCCCCTGAAATCAATTTACGGACAAAGTATTGTCGTCGAGACCCTGCAGCCCCTACCAGGCCCCTTGATCGGGGATCTCAGCATTACCCCTTTAGGGGAATCGACTTATTTAATTGGTAGTACTTATCGACCAGAGGGCACGCCTGATTTAGGCGAGGCATTTCGCACTCAAAGCCTTCTAGAGCGATTAACTGAGCTCGTTGGGGACCAAAAAATTCTGCTAAGACGCGCTCACCAAGGTTATCGGATTGCCCTACCAGATCGGACGCCAGTGGTTGGCAGGCTACCGATCGGTGCGCTTAAAAACCTTGCCTCATCTACCAAGCTAGCGCCAGGTCTCACGGATGCTTCTGGGTTAATGGTCTTAATGGGCCTTGGATCTCACGGCGCGACGCTAGGCCCGCTCGCCGCAGAGGCCATAACAAGCCAGGTAGTCGGCGTCCCAAGCCCTTTGCCTCGCGACCATCTTCAGTTACTCCGACCCGACCGTTTCTTGAATGCTCTAACCCCTTAGATCACAAGAGTCGCACATTGATGACATCACTGACCGCCGCCAGCTCAGCCAAAACCTCTGCTGATGGCTCCCCCTCGATATCGATCAAATTGTAAGCGATCTCATCGCGGCTCTTATTGATCATATCGATCACATTGATATTTTGATCGGCTAAAATTGACAGCACCTGACCAAGAATTCTGGGCACGTTACGATTAGATAGGGCGATCCTTGATCCAACCGGACTTCGTTCCAAATATAAGTTGGGGAAATTCACCGAATTTTTGATATTGCCATTGATCAAGAAATCAATCAGCTGATCTGCCGCCATGACCGCACAATTTTCCTCGGCTTCATCGGTACTGGCGCCTAAATGTGGCGTTGCCAGCACACCAGGTACATCGAACAATTCTGGGTCAGGAAAATCGGAGATGTAATGGGATAATTGTCCTGTTTCTAGCGCTGCTTTAACAGCCGCTGTATCGACGATTTCGCCTCGTGCAAAATTCAGCAGCACAGTGCCCGGACGGGTATGCGATAACAGAGCCTGATTCACAAGCCCCTGCGTCGAAGGCAAAGCCGGAACGTGCAAGGTCACTAGATCCGCTTTTGCAAACAGTGCTTCAATGCTGCTCATTCTCTGGACTCGGCTAGATAACCGCCAGGCTGCATCCACCGATAACGCAGGATCAAAACCGATCACGTCCATACCTAGCGCCAGCGCCACGTCTGCGACCATAGAGCCAATGGCCCCAAGGCCCAACACACCTAACGTTTGCCCCTTAAGCTCTGAACCTTTAAAGGCTTTCTTGCCTGCTTCAACTTCGCTATTTAATGCGGCTTTATCGGACTGGCCGTCTAACTTCGAGACAAAATCGATACCTTGAACGACTCCGCGCTGGGACAATAGCATCCCTGCAACGACCAACTCCTTGACCGCATTGGCGTTGGCACCAGGGGTGTTGAAAACCACGATCCCGCGCTCGGTAAATTCAGCAACTGGAATGTTGTTGACGCCGGCGCCAGCCCGACCTACCGCCAGCAGTCCCTCAGTTGCATGGGCCTCGGTTAACTTAAAGCTTCTCAGTAAAATCGCCTGAGGCAGATTCTGGGAATCCGATAGCGCGAACTGCTCGCTATCAAAACGCCGCAATCCTTTTTCCGAAATATTGTTTAGTGTCAAAACCTGAAACATAGACTAGTGTCCAAATAAAAACGGCCTTATTGTACACCGCCCTTATAGGATTGATTAGGTTTATTCTTTTTACGGTCCTTTGGGTTTTTCTAGGTAGGCCCAACGTAATCAAGAACGTTAAAGATCACCTATTCAACAGCCCACCTAGAATGTTCAAGGTAAAACCTTTGACAGAACTCTGCGCGCCGAAGACTTATCGCAATTGTTGCTCAAGGAAAAATCGTCTGAGCTCTCCGAGGGTTTCTAGCGATATCTGGCCTTGCTCGTACGCTTGTGTGATGCGTTCGATCTGATCTATTGGGCTAGGAGAATCCAAATAGGCGAGACCTGCCAAGGCAAAAACGATTAATACCGCAGTCACCAGTCGATTAAATTTCATTGAAGTGTCTCCTGCTTACAACCGCAATAACAAACAATATTAAACTTGTCAGAACAATTACAACAGACTCCACCAAACTTGCACCACTTAGGGGCTCCCAACTCTGAGCTTCACCGCCTAGCGGCCAGGGCGTTGCGTGAGCCCAAAACCAATCACTGATGACAGATTGGGGAAACGCAATGTTTTCAATAATCATGACCACCAAAGGGATGCCCAATACCCACAAGATAGGCTGACTGCTAACCACACCTGACACCAATAACACCCATAGGAAAAACGGCAGGCCCCAAATCATTTGCTTACAGACGATGACAAACCACTCAAACCCACCGTAAACCGCAGCGAAAAACAGCTCAGAAAAAGACATCCCATCGCTCATCACACTCGACAATCCTAACCAAAGCAACAAAGCCACCAATAGCGATGTCATCCATGCCAGTAGTAAATAAACCACTGGGACCAGGACGACGCCAACGATCAATTTGCTGAGAACGACGTCTAGATCGGAGACCGGTAGCGACTTCCAAAAAAGAATGCTGCGATCTTTACGTTCTTGATACAGCGTACCCAAAAGGTAGTTAAGCGCAATAAGTTGGCTCAGCAAAAAAAATGCAAAACAAAAAAAAGTCGATAGGGCTTGTCCGGGTCCATCGCCAACGGTCATTAAGTCACTGCCACCTACGACATCGACCGTAACTTCTGCGTTGATATCGCCCAAATAGTTAAAACCAAACACTACTGAACACACTGCCAGGAAAACAAATAATAAGCCTAAGCCCAAAGGTATTCGCCAAATTAAGTTCGGATGCTCCCAGAGCTCGCGCTGGGCGATAGCCAAAAAGGTTTTTGCTTTAATCATAGTAATGTTTCATTCCCTATTTTGAACGAAGAATAAGTTGACGATTGGAGCGCAACCGATGGTGGCTAACCTCTACCCATAATGGATACAAACAATTCCGCAACCCCCGGCCGACGACAAGTTCCAAGCGCCTGCAATTGCGTTTCTTCAACGCCATCAAAGATAAACGTTGCGCCTTTTAAAGCGTTTTTCTCTGAAACTGGCGACAAGCTTCGAGCTGATGCGAGCTCTGACGCTGCCACATCAACGGCTGTAAATCGCTCGTAAACACAATCCATGGCCTCGCAAAGGCGGACCTTCCCCTGATCTATCAGTACCAAATGGGTGAGCAGCGATTCGATTTCTTCGACTTGATGGGTGCTTATGACTAAAGATCGATCCTCCGTCAAAAATTCCTGAAGGATTTGCTCATAAAACCGGCTCCTATAAACAATATCCAATCCCAGCGTTGGCTCATCAAGAATTAGGAGCTTCACATCCATTGCCATCACCAATGCCAAATGGACTTGAGTCATCATGCCTTTCGATAGCGCTTTGATCAGACTTTTGGTCGACACTTCTGTTTTTGACAGAATATCTCGGGCCACTTGCTCTGAAAAATTAGGATGTACTGCCGCCGAGTATCGAATCAGTTGGTCCACCCGCATCCATCGGGGCAATATTCCAACGTCAGAAATGTAACCCACCGATCGCATCAACTCGTGCCTGAACCGGCGTGGTGAGCGCCCGAGGAGATCAATATCCCCCTCAAACCGCAGTAAACCTAACATGGCTTTGAGCAACGTCGTCTTACCTGCCCCATTGGGTCCAATTAAACCAAGCACTGCCCCCTGAGGGACCTCAAAGGATACGCCATCAAGCGCCCAAGTCTGTCCATAGCGTTTACGCACGTCCTGTATTTTTGCCAAGGGTGTCATGACGGCTCCTTCATTAAATCTGTTAGGGATAACTCGAGTAAGGACAAGCGATGTAAAATCCCAGGCCATTCCTGGCTCAAGAATCTGGCACGCATCTGCGACCGCAAGATAGATGCCGCATTATCGGCCACATACATCCCCAATCCCCGACGCTTTACCGCAACGCCATCTTCAACCAGTAACTGCATCGCCTTAGACACCGTGATCGGGTTGACGTGCTGCTCGACGGCAACTTGCCTGACAGAAGGCAAGGCCTCCCCCGGCGCAATTAAGCCAGCTAAGATCATTTCCGCAAGGTAAGCATGGATCTGAACGTAGATTGGCTCTTTATCATTCCAAGTCAGGGTCATGATCCAACCGCACCCCGGCCCGCGAGCAGAACCCTACTTATAGGATTAAACGCTTTCATTCGATCTTTTAGGCGCTCTCTGTCATAGTGTATTACATAAGTATAACACTATTACACAAAGTTGCTACCCTTGAGGCACTAACTCAGCTTTTCAGCGATGCTTTATTGGCTTGTATTACGGTAGTTCAGGGGCGGTGCTCGATCGCCCAGCAAGGCTTGGTAGACATAATCTGGGCCTCGGCGCCGATTGAACTCCGCCCGAGCGGTTTTGAGTGCCTGCTCATTGCTTAACAGTGTTTGCGCTGTTAGCGCCAACGATTTGGCGGCTACCATCATGCCTTTGACACCAATCGATGTGCCGCCGGCAGCAATCGCTTGCCAACTGTGCGCCGCGGTGCCTGGCACCCAAGTCGCTGTGTTTAAACCCGTTGTTGGCACTACCCAGCTAACATCACCGACATCCGTTGAACCTTTGCCTTGTGCGAAACGCAAAGGTTGAACTTCAGTCTCAAGACCAAGCATGGCGTGCCCATCACCAAAACTTTCAGCCAGTGTCCGAGCAAATTGCTGCTCGGCCTGGGTCATCGAGTAACCGCCTACCCGAGACAGACTTCCGTGCATGACTTTTGCTAATGCTTCGTTAGGCAACACCGCATGATTGCCATGCATGGTTTCAATGCTCACCGTCGTGCCCGTGCCCAGAGCGGCCGCTTGGGCGGCATTGATCACACGATCCCAAATACCCACTAGAGCCTCGGCACTCGGATGGCGAACATAATAGTACACCTCCGCAAAATCTGGGACCACGTTAGGTGCCTCTCCACCTTGCGTGATGACGTAGTGAATCCGTGCAGACTCAGGAATATGTTCACGCATGAGGTTAACCATATAATTCATGGCCTCAACGCCATCCAGAGCCGAACGGCCTCTCTCCGGCGCTGCCGCTGCATGGGATGAGATGCCTGAAAATCGCACCCGAGCAGACTTGTTCGCTAGCGTCGTGCCGGCATTGGCTGAATTTCGATCTGCCGCGTGCCAATGCAGCACCGCATCGACATCATCGAATAGACCCGCACGCACCATGTAAACCTTACCTGAACCACCTTCTTCCGCCGGCGTACCAAAAAGTCTGATCGTACCTTTGTGATTGCTTTCCGCTAACCAGGTTTTTACCGCTATCGCCGCTGCGGTCGAACCAGCCCCAAATAAATGATGTCCGCAGGCATGGCCAGCCACTTTGCCCGGGATTACCTGCCGAACGGGTTCCGCAGATTGAGATATACCAGGCAATGCATCAAACTCTGCCAAAATCCCAATCACCGGTTTACCCTGACCAAAACTCGCCACAAAAGCTGTCGGAATGTCGGCAACAGCCCGCTCAATCTCAAACCCTGCAGCCGCGAGCGTGTCCTGCAACAGCTGACTGCTTCGATGCTCCTGATAGCCGACTTCAGCAAAATCCCAAATTTGCATTGCAATGTCTGCATATTGCGGTTGTTTTTCATTGAGACCGGCGAGCATCTTGTCTTGCGGATCGGCTAAGATCGACAGGCTCATGAACCCAATGCAAATACTGGTTGCAAGTTCCAGCGCTTGTCTGAGTTTCAACTTATTCATTACAGCTCCTCTTGTCATTCTTGGTCGCCCCTCGTAAAACGCAGCGTACGCGCCCCATCAGCGGTGATCAGGGTTCTTGCCGGATACCGCCTTCACGGTTTTCCCTCGAGATCACGACTCAATTGCGGCCCGTTGTTGCGTTGCTAGGCTATCGAATCAGCATTACCTGCCCTTACCTGCCCTTACCTGCCCTTACCTGCCCTTACCTGCAGCATACCGGTTTGACGACCTTCAAAACAAATTGAAACAAGAGGCGTGTTAGACGCTTTTCTGCCTATTTTGCAGCGATCTTGGCTGCGGCATCATCAATGACTTGCCATATTTGGCTGACGCTATCTGGCGGGTGAAATGCCCTCAGGCGTTCAACATAAAACGCTTTGTCTGCCCACAGCGTTTCAACCGACTCCGCTAAGTCGCCCGGTCCCAATGCTTCCTCTCGCACTACCAAGGCATAACCTTTGTCAGTAAATAACGCCGCATTTTCGATCTGATCCCCCCGGCTGGCCGTTGCCGGCAGAGGAATCAACAGTTGCGGTTTATGAAAACATAAGAGCTCGTAAATCGCGTTAGCGCCCGCTCTTGAAACGACCAGGTCTGCGGCAGCCAACACATCGCCGAAGGGTTCATCTAGATACTCAAACTGGATGTAGCCGGGATAGTCCAGTAGATGTTGGTCGATGGCATCCTTGCCTACCACGTGCACAACCTGAAACCGGGCAGTCAGTTCAGGCAAATCCGTTCGAATGCGCGCATTGAGCGCCCGGGAACCCAGGCTACCGCCAACAACCAAAAGCAGCGGCTGCGTAGATTGCATACCTTTGTGCGACGCCAACCATGCGCGCCCCCGGTCGGCATCGGCTGCTTTGAGACCGGCCCTCAGCGGCGTGCCCGTTACGCGGGTGTATCGATGTCTAAACTGCTTTTGCGTTTCCTCAAAGTTTAGACAAACCCAATGACAAAAGGGCGCGCTCAGGCGATTCGCTAAACCCGGTGAGACATCCGATTCGTGAATGACAATTTTAATTCTCAGCAAGGCTGCGGCCAAGACCACCGGCACCGCGACAAACCCGCCCTTTGAGAAAAGTACAGCGGGTCGTTGGCGCAGCAAGATCAGCAGCGCCTGAAAAAAACCCCAAACGATTTTGATCGGGTCAATAAAATTTTGCCAAGCAAAGTAACGCCTAAGTTTTCCAGATGCGATTCCAAAAAACGGGATCCCTCGAGCGGACACTAGATCCGCTTCGATGCCATTTGTGGACCCTATATAGTAACAGCGACAGTCTCGATCCCCCGCCGCCTCAATCAACGCTAAATTTGGATTGACGTGACCGGCCGTACCCCCGCCTGTAAACGCGATTCGCATCATCAGAATCTTAGAACCTCTTTGACAAAAGGTATCGTCAGCCGTCTTTGTGCTCGTAGACTCTCGTCAGCTAACTGCGTCAGGGTATTGATCAGCATGCCGATTTCTCTCGGCGATCGATCCAATAAAAACTGCAATACCTCGTCGGGCATTGGCAAGCTATTCTCATCCGCGAATCGCATCAAAACTCGACGCTTCTCCGAATCGCTGAGTTGCCCAGCCTGCAACCAGTGCATAGCCCGACACCTAGAGGCAACATCTGGTAGCGCAAACACTGCCTCCGGCAGCGGTACTTGCGACGCCATCACTAACCAAGTTGCGCCATCAGCTGCCAAATGGTTAATCAAATCATAAAGTGCCAACTCCCATGGTTCCTCGCCCAAAATGTGGTCTAAACCATCCAATGCAAGCACATCAAATGACCTAAGATCCCTCAGCACCTCTGGCGCTAAGTCCCTTGAATCGAGCGCCAGATAAAATACACGACCGCCTTCCTGCTCCCTCTGATGGCATAATCCCTGGAGTAAATGGGTTTTACCCGATCCTTGGACGCCACTAATCCACAAGGGCTCGGGCGAAACCGATAGCGCGCGCGGACCTAAATCACCCTCGTATCGCTGAAGGGTCAAGTTCCGTTGTAATCGGAACTCGAAAGTTAACTGCGCCATCACACCGAGGCGCCTCCCTCATCGGTGACTGGCTTAGCAGGAACTAGGTCATCCTTTCGATCGTCGTTCATCGTACTTGTCGGAGTCTCTTCTTCGGCGGAATCAGCGCTCCCGAGTCGTGCCGCACTATCTTCAGAACTGCTCGCATCATTCGCTGATGACTCCAAGGCTTCGCTCATTGGATCGCTGGCATCGCCTTGATACCAAGCGCTCTGCAAGTATTGCTGCAGGAAAAATCGAACCAAAACCATCAGTACTGCGGCAACAGGTAGCGCCAGGAGCACGCCAGCAAAGCCAAACAACTGCCCACCGGCTAGAACTGCAAAGATCACTGCGACCGGATGCAGCCCGATACGATCGCCAACAAGCCATGGCGTAAGGAAACTACCTTCCAAAATCTGCCCTAAAACAAACACGCCGAGCACATAAGCAGGATGCAGCCAATCTTGAAATTGATAAGCTGCCGCAACAGACGCTAGGGTCAGACCTAAGATAAAGCCTAAATACGGCACGATACTGGCGAGACCGGCAATCAACCCGATAATCAGTGCCATCTCGATGCCCAGTAGACCTAGGCCAATCGAATAGAACAGCCCAAGTAAAATCATCACCCAGAGTTGTCCGCGGATAAATGCCGCCAGCATATCATCGCCTGATTTCACCAGCGCTCTGGTGACCTTAAGCCCAGGACGCGGCACCAAGGCATCTAGTCGCTGGGTAATGATGTCCCAGTCCCGCATGAGATAAAAAGCGACTACCGGCGTGAGCGCAAGGGTCATCATGGCGCTAAAAATAGCTTTACCGGACGCCGTTAACTGGTCCAAAACGTAGCCCAGCACATCACTCGACTGCTGCCATTGACCTAAATATTCTTGGGCTAAGCCTCTGACATCAAGCGCACCCACCTGGACCCCGATCCACTGAGTCAGTAAAGGCATTAGCCGTTCCTGCAGCCATGCCAAAGTGTCAGGGAGCCCACTGAGCAAGTCGCTCGCCTCTTGGGCCAGCAAGGGAATCAACATCACCAAAAGCAAAGTGAATAAGCCAGCGATCAAAAGAAACACCAGTGCTGAGGCAAACGCGCGTCCCAACCCCCACGCCTCAAGCCGATCCACCCAAGGATCGCCAAGGTAGGCAAATAATGCGCCAAGAAAAAAAGGTGTCATGATTGGGCTGAGCAAATCAAACACGACTAAAAGCCCAGCACCTAGGGCAAGCAGCAAAATCAGTCTAGCGGATATGTTCATGTCACGCTCCTCGGTTAGTCATCAAACCGCTCTAAGGTGCCCAGCGATACCAAAGCGTTCCGGCTTGAGGATCTGCTCTCAATAAGCTCAACGCTCGGTCTAGCGCAATCACATCCATCATTTGCTGGATATCGCCTTCAGATTTGACCGTAAAGGTCACCATATCGTCGGTAAGCGCCCGGGGCTGAACACTTATCATTTGCCCAAGACCGGTCAAATATTTTGCGACCTCGGCGTAACTTGCCAGATCCGTTAACCCTTCCACTGTAAGCGTGATTTCTGATCTAAAAGACGTCACCGCATACTGATCACTCAATAACCGAGCGAGTGCGTCAACAAGGGCCTCAGCTAATGCCTCTTCGGACTCAGCTGTAACACTACCGCCCCGCCATTGGCCTTGCCCGCCAAGAGACCAGTCTCCCTGCCATTCACCCAAGAAAGGCGATTCGGCTCGAAAAACTAGGATTTTATCCGGAGAGTAACGAACCGAGCCTTGCTCCAAGCGATCGAGAAATCGACCCCAAATCTCGGCAACAGAAATGTCACGGCGGTCTTCTAAATCCCAGACAGGCAAGAAGATCGGTACGCCTCTGGCTTCTGCGATCGCCCGAAGGCGTTTGGCAAAAGGCTGGGTTAACGCCTCACCAACCACTTCTCGACCGTCCGGGCCACTCAAGGCAATCCATGCCAAAACCGAAGGTCGGTTACTACCCCAAACAGGCAATTCGGCCCGTTTGAGCAATTGCGCTACCAGGCTGGGTTCAAATCGAATCCGCATAACTTGCCTCCCAGGCAAGCCGTCGGCGGTCAGGCGTACAAGGTCTTTCTCATCAACGGGCGACGGTTCCTCTGCGACGTTCCTCGGATCCGAAACAGAGGCTGACAAGCCCTCACCGGCTGCTTCGGTTTTCGCGCCTTCTTCGATATAGCTAAATTCTGAGTAGTATCGTTCAGGCGACTTCAGCGCTGTCTTGACCAATGGGTGATTGACCACTGACTCGGTACCGGACACTCTGATCAGCACTTGAGCAAGCCCCGCTTTGGCATCGGCTCGTCGCTGTTCGTCGCTCTGGGAGTTGGTTGGGACACTCGCCAAATAAAGGTCGTCTACAAACAGTGCAAAACAGGCAGGCGCGACGCTTACCAAGAAAAGCAGTAAACTGAGGGAACTTTTATATGCCTGACGCATTCTTACCCCTAAAGCCCAAGATCTTTTGCGACGACGCTATGGACTGCCATTCGCTATGTTATATCACCCAAACAACATTATAGACCTAATGCGCCGCAGACTCATGGGCCCACGACCAAATCAGCGTCGATACCCATTACACCGCTGCCGTGGGGACATCAAAGCTCTGCTGCAACAGGTGCTCATACTGGTGTGCCTGGTACCTATCAGCCTGCAAGCTACCGAACTCAACAATGGGCCTCATCCCCGACCCTTTAAAGTGATCTACAAAGCCGATTATAAAGGTCTACCGATTAGCGCTACCGGAATCCGTGAATTTACCTTGGTGGAGGCCGAAGGCGAACAACCTTTGTACACCTTATCGTCCTCTGCGCTCAGTATTTTTGCAAAGCTCGAGGAACAGTCTGACTTTACCCTGACGGATACCAGCGCCAGACCCTTATTCTACCGCTATGACAGAACAGGCCTAGGCAAGAATAAGAACCTCCGGCTTAATTTCGATTGGACAAAATCTCTGCTGATTAATCCAGACACGGAGGTCTCTTGGCCATTAACTGCCCCAAACATCTCTGATCGCTTACTTTATCAGTTCCAGCTTCAGATTGACCTGCTTAACACAGGACCAACAATCAATCTCGGTACCACCTATCGATACAACGTTCAGGATGAGGGAACCCTTAAGCTTTACGAATTTACCGTCTTGGCCGAGACCGATCTGTCCACACCCCTTGGGTCGATCCGCACTTATGAAGTTATTCGCTCTAATGATCGGCCAGGGCGTAAAACCCGGCTATTCCTAGCACCGGACCTTGAATTCATGTTGATCCGCTTCGAGCAAACCGACGACGAAGGCGAAGGTTTTTCACTCATGCTTGAAAAAGCCTTCATCGAAGACAGCGCCATTACAGCTTCATCCCGTAGCGACCCAAAGCCTTAGTCGCAGGCTTAACCCCGCCTTAGGCGCACGCTCTGCCACCAACCAGCCACGTTTTTTTTTGCGATTTTTTAATCAACAATCTTGGCTCGACCCTGCGTCGCCGCGACCGGCCAGACATTGGTTTAGGAATCATGTACTTCAGCGCTCGGTTCGTGACGCTGGGTTTTTAAGGGCCGTTTTTGACAACAGGTTCCCACTGACTGGGCCGGCTACTAATTTGCACTCATCAAGCGGCCAATAATAGCGACAAACGCGCTGACGACAGGTTGCCCTAGATTTACGCCTTCGGCAGCGTAACACCCGTTTGCCCCTGATATTTACCACCCCGATCTAAATAACTGGTTTGGCAAATCTCATCACTTTCAAAAAATAGCATTTGAGCGACCCCCTCATTGGCGTATATTTTCGCAGGCAGCGTCGTGGTATTAGAAAATTCTAAAGTCACATGGCCCTCCCACTCAGGTTCTAGGGGCGTTACATTCACAATAATTCCGCAGCGAGCGTAGGTTGACTTGCCCAAACAAATCGTGAGTACGCTCCTCGGAATTCTAAAATATTCAACGGTACGCGCTAACGCGAAAGAGTTGGGTGGAATCACGCAAACATCGCTTTTGACGTCAACAAAACTGTTTTCATCGAAGGCTTTAGGGTCCACAGTCGCCGAGTGGATATTGGTAAATACCTTAAATTCGTCGGCACAACGTACGTCATACCCGTAACTCGAGGTACCAAAAGATATCACTCGCTGACCATTGACCGTGCGCACCTGTTCTGGCTCGAAGGGTTCAATCATGCCCATCTCTGATGCCATTCGCTGAATCCAACCATCTGATTTAATGGCCATCACATACTCCTTGTTGCTAGTCCTGGCGATCTGAGCGAACGCCCAGCGCATGATTAAACCGGTCAGTCATCCACAATCGAAATGATCGGCGCGGTAGGGCCCTTTGCTTGCGTCAATTGGCCCAAAGTGGCTGCTGCAAGATTAGCAAAGACGCGGCCTACTACTGACTCAGAATCCAGCGCTACCGGTTCGCCCGCATCTGACCGCGCGCGTGTTTCTGCGGTCAGCGGTATTTGAGCCAGCAGCGGCACCGCATATTCTGCTGCAACTCGCTCACCGCCCCCTGAACCAAAAATATCTGCGGCTTCTCCGCAGCTTGGACAGATAAACTGACTCATATTCTCAACCATGCCAAGCACGGGCACAGCGACTTTACGAAACATTTCGATGCCCTTGCGGGCGTCCAACAATGCGATATCTTGCGGCGTTGTCACAATCACGGCGCCCGACACGGGAACTTGCTGGGCGAGGGTCAGCTGGATATCCCCGGTCCCTGGCGGCATGTCGATAACAAGATAATCCAGGCCCGGCCACGCTGTTTGCGAGAGCATCTGCTGCAGCGCTCCGCTGGCCATCGGGCCTCTCCAGATCGCTGGAGTCTTACTCGAGGCCAAAAAACTCATCGACATACAATGAACCCCGTGGCCAACCACCGGGACCAGTTGATTATCGACGACATCGGGACGCGTATCGCTGGGCAAGCCAAAAAGTGCGCCTTGACTAGGGCCATAAATATCCGCATCCAACAAGCCAACCTTATGACCAGCCTGCATGAGTGCGACCGCTAAGTTGGTCGCAACCGTCGACTTGCCAACGCCGCCCTTTCCTGAAGCCACAGCGATAATCTGATTGACGCCTACAATCTTCGATGCAGCACTTTTAAGCTCTTCTGGCACAGCCTCTCTCACTACCCTAGAAAACGCGAATTGTACCTCTAGCTGCCGCGAAAATCCCGCGACTTCTCTGAGTTTCAGCGGAGTATCTAGCGATCACGGCTATCGCCAATCTCGGCAATCGGCTAAACTTGCGGCTTTCAGATCGAAGACCGTCATGACCGACCAGCGACGTTTACTGGTGACCAGCGCCCTGCCCTATGCCAATGGTGCAATCCATTTGGGCCACATGCTCGAACATATTCAGACCGACATCTTCGTACGCTTCCAGCGGATGCAGGGACATGAGTGCATCTACGTTTGTGCAGATGATGTCCATGGCACGGCTGTGATGTTAAACGCTGATGCCGCCGGACAAGACCCTTTGGCCTACACGCTCGCAATTACCGAGGAGCACAAAGCCGATTTTGGCGCATTCGACATCAGTCATGACTGGTACGATACCACCCACTCATCTGAAAACCGTGAATTGGCCAATACCATCTACGAACGCCTGCGGGATTCTGACAACATTAGAAAGTCCGATGTCGCCCAGTTATTTGATGCTGAAAAGTCGCTCTTCCTCGCAGATCGCTTTGTGCTAGGCAACTGTCCCAATTGTCGAGCTCCAGATCAGTACGGTGATAATTGCGATGCCTGCGGCGCGACCTACGCAGCCACCGACCTGATCAACCCCATCTCTAAATTCTCTGGCGCTGTTCCTGAAGTAAAGACTTCGGAACATATCTTTTTTGCATTATCCCGCCATACAGAATTTTTAACGCACTGGACCCAAAGTGGTGCCTTACACTCTGCTGTCACCAACAAACTTGCGGAGTGGCTTGAATCAGGTCTGCAAGATTGGGATATCTCAAGAGACGCACCCTACTTTGGTTTTGAAATTCCTGACGAACCGGGCAAATATTTTTATGTTTGGCTTGATGCGCCGATCGGCTACATGTCAGCCTGCTTGCAGTATTGCAATGCCAACGGACTTGCGTTTGAGGATTTTTGGCGACCCGACTCTAAAGCTGAGGTACATCACTTTATCGGGAAGGACATCATTAACTTCCACGCGTTATTTTGGCCAGCAATGCTTCATGTCGCGGATTTCAGAACGCCAACAAAGGTTCATGCCCACGGCTTTCTAACCGTCAATGGCGAGAAAATGTCGAAATCCAAAGGCACCTTTATCAATGCCAGAACCTACCTAGACGTGCTCCCCGCGGGCTACCTTCGCTACTACTTTGCGTCCAAGCTCAACAGCAGCGTCGCTGACCTTGACCTGAACCTCGAAGATTTTGTGCAAAAGGTGAATGTCGATCTTGTCGGCAAAGTCGCCAACATCGCTAGCCGATGCGCTGGATTCATTAACAAACAGTTTGAGGGGCAAATTCGCCGGAGTACCGGCACACCTCTACTGGCAACCTTTCAATCTGCTGCTCACGAAATCAGCGAGTATTACGAGACGCTCGAGTACAGCAAAGCGATGCGCGTCATCATGTCTCTCGCTGACCAAGCCAATCAGTTTATTGCAGAGCAACAACCTTGGCAGTTAATCAAACAGGCAGAAACGCGGGACCAAGCAGAAGCTGTTTGCGCCGATGGCATTAATCTCTTTAGGCTTCTGGCGCTCTATCTGAAGCCTGTTTTACCGAGTTTTGCCGAGCAATCTGAGGCCTTTTTGAATGTACCACCGCTTATTTGGGAAGATCATAAACAGCTACTAGAAGGTCATAGCATTTCGCCCTTCAAAGCCTTGATCGAGCGCATAGATACCGCTCAGGTCGAGGCCATCCTCACCAAAGAACGGGCCAACGCCGACCCTGCGGCTTCCGAGCCAGTGTCGCCGTCGACCCCAGCAACAATCGACATCGATACCTTTGCGGCGGTAGATCTCAGAGTTGCTCGTATCATCAAGGCTGAAGCTGTGGCAGGCGCTGACAAGCTGCTCGCACTGACCCTAGACGTGGGTGATCACGAGCGAACTGTGTTTTCTGGGATAAAATCGGCATACCGACCCGAAGATCTTAAAGGGAAGTTTACGGTCTTAGTCGCAAACCTAGCGCCGCGTAAAATGAAGTTTGGCACCTCAGAAGGCATGGTGCTCGCTGCCGGGCCAGGCGGCGAGGAGATTTTTTTGATACATCCCGACGCCGGCGCCAAACCGGGTATGAAAGTTAGCTAATTTACATGTTCATAGAAGCCCTGACGGTGCTCTTCGCTGCAATCTTCGTCAACAATTTCGTTGTTGTGCAATTTCTCGGCTTGTGTCCATTTTTAGGCGCTAGCCAAAGGCTTGAAAGCGCTCTGGGGCTCGCCGGCGCAACCCTATTTGTGCTCACTCTCAGTGCCGGCGCGTCTTATTTATTAGAACATTACCTCCTGCAACCCTTTGGTTTAACAAGCCTGCGAATATTGGTCTTCATTATGGTTATTGCAGCCTTGGTACAACTGATGGAAATTGTGATCCGCGCAACCCAACCCCTGATTCATGCTTTTTTAGGCGTTTATATCCCGCTGATTACGACAAACTGCATGGTGCTGGGCGTCGCGCTCATCAACGCGCGGCAAAGCCAATCTCTGATCGAAGCTTTAGCGCTGGGCCTAGGTGCTAGCCTGGGCTTTGGACTACTACTACTTTTGTTTGCTGCCCTCCGAGAGCATCAACAACGTTTGAACGTACCTAAAGTCTTCCAGGGAGCGGCTATCAACCTGATTACCGCCGGTCTTATCGCTTTGGGATTTTCAGGTTTTACCGCGATGCAGTTCGTATGATCACCTCATACCTGCTTACCCTGGCAGGTTGCGCCCTGCTAACTATTGTTATCGTCTATCTTGCTCGCAAACATTTTGTTGCAGACATCAACGTTCTTGAATCTAGAATCGAGCAAACGCTTCCCCAAACCCAATGCGCGCAATGCGGCTATCCTGGTTGCAGACCCTACGCAAAAGCCATAGCAGCTGGCGAGGCAATCAATCGATGTCCCCCGGGCGGCGAGACCGTTATCGAAGCCCTTGCAGATTTGCTTAATCGACCCGTGACACCCCTCGCTGATGATTTAACCCCTCAGCCTGTGCCGCTGCTCGCAAGCATTAGAGAAGCCGAATGTATTGGTTGCACCCTATGTATCAAAGCTTGCCCGGTTGACGCCATTATCGGCAGTCAAAATCAAATGCACACGATTATTAAGGCTGACTGCACTGGCTGTGAGCTTTGTTTACCACCCTGTCCTGTTGACTGCATCGACCTGCTTCCGCAACGCTCCGTAGTCGCGCAGGCTCAGCCCCGACCGACCTTCAGTGAACCTTGTATTTTTTGTAGCGCCTGCGTCAGCGCTTGCCCAAAGGAACTTGAGCCCCAGCATCTGTTGCTCGCCTTTGACGCGCCCGAGCACATAGCTCATCAGCAGTTGTCCGCCTGTGTCGAATGCACCCTCTGCGATCAAGCCTGTCCGAGCGATCTACCCTTGACCGAGACCTTTAAAATTATGAAGCAAAACGAGGTCATTAGAGCCGCTGAGGTTGCCGCTGCAGCTGCCACACTCGCTCGTTTTGAGAAACGACAGCAACGATTAGCGGTTGATGATGCGGACTTAATTATTCGGCCAAAAGCTCAGGACGCCCAAGCACTGATTGCTGGTCTTAAAACTGGTAGCAAGCCATGAACAGCCAGCAGATCATGATCCATACGGGTTATGCGCTGATGCCGGGGTTTTTACTAGCGACCTACATCTTTGGCATCGGCATCGTCATCAATGTCATTGTTGCGATCATCGCGGCCCTGATCCTTGAAACCTGCCTGCAGCGGCTGTCACAAAAACCCACCTCCGGCGTTGCAACGAGCAGCGGCTGCCTAACCGCCGTGCTATTGGCACTGTGCTTGCCGCCGTTGCTGCCCCTGACCTACCTCATTTTTGGAGTCATCTTTGCTTTGGTTTTTGGGAAATATGTCTATGGCGGCTTGGGCCAAAATCTGTTTAATCCCGCCATGGTTGGCTACGCCGCACTCATTTTGTCGGCGCCGCTGGCGCTGTCTCAATGGGTACCGGTTTCTTCTGCGGTTACCGACTGGCAGACTGTGGTCGCCATTAAGCTGCAACTCGTTCAAGCCGACGGGTACACGGGTGCCACAGCACTTGATCTCCTCCGAAATCGAGCCGGTCTCACCATGGCGGAATATTGGCTATCTGCAGATTCTGTATTCGGCGATCAGGTACTGATTGCGCTCGGTTATCTCATCGGCGGAGTCTACCTACTACGCAAAAACATCATCACCCTAAGCTTACCAATCGCTATGCTCCTCGGTTTGCTTATCCCCAGCTTACTCTTTTATGACGCTGGCAGTTCCGGGAGCATGGGCTCACCAGTTTTGCATGCCTTTGCAGGTGCCACCGTAATAGGTGCTTTTTTTATCATTACTGATCCGGTCAGCTCGCCAAACACTCAGGTTGGTCTGCTGATCTATGGCGTGATGATTGGCTTGTTGACCTTCCTCATACGCAGCTTCGGTGCTTATCCGGATGGCTTGGCGTTCGCCGTCCTGCTCGCTAATGCTTGCGGCCCGCTCATTGATCACGTTGTAAGGCAAATGCAATCGCCGGGGCAATTATCATGAGAACAGCTGGCCTGACCCTCATTACGGCAGCCCTCTTGTCGGCCTTACTCATTGGACTAGTCTCAATCGGAACCAACCCGATCATTGTCCAAAATCAGGTCGCTCACGAAGCACGCATTCTGCGCGAGGTCGTTAAAAGCTCGACCGCAACGCTCGAACCTTTAAATGACCAAAACACAAAGTTCCGAGTCCTAGAGGGCAACGAATTAACGGGCTATTTGCAAAAAATCGAGACGACCGAGGGTTACAATGGCACCATCACAGCCTGGCTCGCGACAGATTTGCGCGATGCCATATTGAATCTTGCCACCCTTGAACACGAAGAGACTCCAGGTATCGGCGATATCATTAACAACGACTCAGTTTGGCTTGAGCAATTTATGACGACCCGCTTAGCAAGCCATACCTATCGACTCCAAAGGGAGGGCGGCGACTTCGACCATGTTACCGGCGCTACCGTGACCAGTCGCGCCTACATCGCCATGCTGAATAATGGCATGCTCGAGCATCTCGAGCACAAAGCGTCTTACCCCTATGAATAGTTTTATTAATCAGGCAAACCAAGGACTTTGGAAGGATAATCCTGCGCTCGTCCAGCTTTTGGGCTTGTGTCCCTTGTTGGCGGTCAGTCAAACGCTGGTTACCGGTCTCACCCTAGGGGTGATCACATTAGGCGTTTTGGTCGCTTCAAATGCAGTCATCAGTTTGATTCGACGCTGGTTAGTTGAAGATATTCGTCTACCAATGCAGATTCTGGTCATCGCGACAATGGTGACTCTCGCCGACCTCACCATGCAAGCGATGTTCTTTGACATGCATCAGCGGGTCGGGCTGTTTATCGCCCTTATCGTTACCAACTGCACAATTTTAGCTAGAGCCGAGCTGTTTGCGAGACGCAATCGCTGGTGGCACGCCGTAGCCGATGGTTTTTGGATGGGGCTAGGTTTCTTATGGGTGATTGCACTGCTGAGCGGCATCAGAGAGATTCTTGGACGAGGCACGCTCTTTGATGGACTGACCCTGATACTTGGACCCGAGGCCGAAGCTTTTCAAATGGTGATTCACACGTCGCCGCTGCTTTTGGTAGCGCTGGCGCCAGGTGCTTTTATTACGTTAGGGTGTCTGGTTGCCCTCAAAAATTTGATGGATATCGCTTATGAATCGAGACAAACGCGTCGCCTTTCTCACCCAGCTGCGCAACGAAAATCCTGAACCGACCACGGAGCTCGAGTACCGCGACACGTTCCAGCTGCTCATCGCGGTTATTTTATCCGCCCAATCCACCGATGTTGGGGTTAACAAGGCAACGGCTAAGCTGTTTCCGGTGGCAGGTACACCAGCTGCCATTGCCGAACTTGGTGTTGAGGGATTAAAGCCCTTTATCAAAACGATAGGTTTGTTCAATACCAAAGCCGCCAACATCATCAAAACCTGCAAGATCTTACTCGCAGAACATAATGGCATTGTCCCAAATGATCGAGTCGCGCTCGAGGCCCTGCCAGGGGTTGGCAGAAAGACTGCTAATGTCGTGCTCAATACGGCTTTTGGCGCGCCAACAATGGCTGTAGATACGCATATTTATCGCGTCTCTAATCGGACGCGTTTTGCACCGGGCAAAACAGTTCTACAAGTTGAAAAGAAATTGCTAAAAGTCATCCCGGATGAATTTATCCGGGACGCTCATCACTGGCTTATTCTTCATGGCCGCTATATCTGCACGGCTCGGGCACCAAAATGCGCCGCTTGTTGTGTTTTTGACCAGTGCGAGTATCCCAGGCGTATCAAAATCGCCAACGAGCTAGATACCCCCTGATAACATCTAAGATCTTGACATCTATGATCTTGTCTTCGACGTTCGACGACTCGCCATTTTTAAGCGAAGGGCGTTGAGCTTAATGAACCCTTCGGCATCACTTTGATCATAGGCGCCAGCATCATCCTCAAAGGTGACGATATTGCCATCATAAAGACTGTCATGATCTGAACTGCGCCCCACAACAGAGACTTGCCCTTTATAAAGCTTTAAGCGAACCGTCCCATTGACGTGCTGCTGAGATTGATCGATTAGCGCTTGCAGGGCTAGCCGCTCTGGGCTCCACCAATAGCCGTTATAAATCAAACTCGCATAACGAGGCATCAGTTCATCTTTTAGATGTCCCAGTTCGCGATCGAGGGTGATCGACTCGATGGCCCGATGGGCTTTTAAAAGCACCGTACCGCCAGGGGTTTCGTAACACCCCCTTGCCTTCATGCCCACATATCGGTTCTCGACGATATCGACGCGACCAATACCATGGCTGCCGGCAATCTGGTTGAGTTCTGCGAGTAACGTCGCGGGTGATAGACGCCTGCCGTTAATCGCCACCGGATCGCCTGCCTCGTAACTTAACTCTAGATACAACGGTTCGTCGGGTGCTGCTTCAGGAGAAACAGACCACAACCACATGGCTTCTTCGGGCTCCAGGCTTGGATCCTCTAAAATGCCGCCTTCGTAAGAAATGTGCAGCAAATTGGCGTCCATTGAATAGGGAGATTGATTACCAGAGCGCTTTTGATCGACCTTGATCTGATACTTTTCACAAAACGCCATGAGCGCCTCTCGAGAATGCAGATCCCATTCTCGCCAGGGCGCAATCACTTGAATGCTAGGATCTAGCGCATAGGCGCCTAATTCAAACCGCACTTGATCATTGCCTTTGCCAGTAGCGCCGTGTGCAATGGCTTCGGCGCGAGTCTCGGCCGCGACTTCCACCAATCGCTTAGCGATCAAAGGTCTTGCGATACTGGTGCCAAGCAAATATTCACCTTCGTACAAGGTGTTACATCGAAACATGGGGAACACGAAATCTGCGACAAACTCTTCTCGGACATCATCGATAAAAATTTCTTGAACGCCCATGCTCGCGGCTTTTTCACGCGCCGGCTCCAACTCCTCCCCTTGCCCTAAATCTGCGGTGTAGGTGACGACTTCGCAATCATACGTTTCCTGCAGCCACCTCAGGATGACGGAAGTATCTAAGCCGCCTGAGTAGGCTAGAACGACTTTATTTAACTTGGGCATAGGTCCTTGCTCACAAAAAAACAGCCCGTATGGTAATCCTTTGCCTGCATAGAGACCAGATCTAGAGTAACAGTGATACAATTTCACGATGCGCACTTTGACCTTGACCCGACCCGATGATTGGCACATCCACCTGCGAGATGGCGATTATCTCTGCCAAACCGTCAAAGATGTCGCTCGACAATTTGGTCGGGCGATTGTTATGCCAAACTTGTCGCCGCCGGTCAGCACCGTTGCCGATGCGGCAGCCTACCGAGGCCGCATCCTTGATTGCGTGCCTTCCGGCGAAGCCTTTGAACCCTTGATGACGCTTTACCTCACGCCTGGCACCACCATTGATGACATTACCGCCGCGAGCGACGCTGATTTTGTCGCAGGCTGTAAACTGTACCCCGCCGGAGCGACCACAAATTCTGATGCTGGGGTCAGCGCTATTACCGATCTTTATCCTATTTTTGAGGCCATGCAAAAAGGCCAGCTACCCCTGCTGATACATGGCGAAGTAACGGACCCTACTGTCGATATCTTTGATCGGGAAGCCCGATTTATTGACGAAAGTTTAGACCCTATTCGTCGGCAGTTTCCTGAACTCAAAATTGTGTTTGAACACATCACGACTCGAGAGGCCGTTGACTATGTCAGGGGGCAAAGTCCTCACCTTGCGGCCACCATCACTGCGCACCATTTGCTCTATGATCGGACGGATATGCTGGGCAGTGGGATGAAGCCTATTTTATTTTGTCTACCCATTTTAAAGCGAGATAGCCATCAGCGTGCGCTGATCGACGCCGCAACTTCCGGTAACCCCAGCTTTTTTCTCGGAACAGACTCTGCACCACATCCTCGGTCTAAAAAAGAGAATGCCTGCGGCTGCGCTGCCGGCTGCTACACCGCTCACGCGGGTATCGAACTTTACGCAGAGGTATTCGATGCCGCTGGACACTTGGACAGACTCGAAGCTTTCGCCAGTCATTTCGGCCCTGATTTTTACGGCATGGCACGCAATCAGAGCCAGATCACACTAGTTGAAGAACCGTGGACCGCTCCTCAGACGCTGCCTTTTGGAAATGAACAGCTCATGCCACTTAGGGGAGGTGAGGTCATTCGTTGGCAGATGATGCAGACGCCAGTAGCGCCATCATGACCGATCTAAAATTGCCCATTGCGCGCCGGTTTCGGGGATTTCTCCCGGTGGTTATCGATGTAGAGACTGGGGGATTTAATGCTCGTACCGATGCTTTGCTTGAGGTCGCAGCTATTTTGATTGGGATGGACGACAAAGGCAGACTCCATCCTGCGGAGCAATTTTTCTTTAATGTTGAGCCCTTTCAAGGGGCCAACATTGAAGCCGCGGCGCTTGAATTTACGGGCATCAAACCTGATAACCCCCTTCGTGGCGCTGTACCCGAGAAAGATGCGCTCACTGCCATCTTCAGCGCGACCCGCGCGGAAGTAAAGCGCACGGGTTGTCAGAGAGCGGTTGTGGTTGCTCATAATGCTTCATTCGATCAAGGCTTTTTGAATGAAGCAGCGGGCCGAAGCAATCTAAAGCGGAATCCGTTTCATCCATTTTCAAGTTTCGACACGGCAAGCCTTGCAGGCTTGGTCTATGGGCAAACTGTGCTGGCTCGCGCATGTGCTGCTGCGGGTATCGCTTTCAACAACCAAGAAGCCCACTCAGCCCTCTACGATTGCGAAAAAACGGCGGAATTATTTTGCGACATGGTGAACCGCTGGCCGAATCCAGTGGATCTGAGTGCGCCGAGCCTACCTGAAAGCGAAGACTAAGCGCTCGTCGCCGGGGCACTACTTAACCTTGATCTGAATCTGGCTCAGGGACTTCGTCGATCAACGACTGAAGCTCTCCGCTTTGATACATCTCGGTGATAATGTCGCAACCACCAACCAATTCGCCCTGAACGAACAATTGCGGAAACGTCGGCCACTCTGAGAACTTAGGAAGATTGGCTCGGATCTCCGGATTCGCCAAAATATCTATATAAGCAAAGGGCTTGCCGCAGGCCATCAGCATCTGCGACGCTTGTGATGAAAACCCACATTGGGGTTGATCGGGCGATCCCTTCATATAAATCAAAATAGGATTTTGCGTTACCTGCTGTTGGATACTCTCTAATATGTCACTCATGCCGCACCTTTTACTCCTTTTGAACGCCTGATTTTAGCCTGTTTTACGGTTGCTGACACGAAAGGGCCTCAACTTTCTTTACACCCAAGGTCTAGATGCTTCATGCAGCTCCCCAACCGCCGCCGCCTGGCGTCAGAATCGTCAGCACCTGATTGACCTCAACACGAAGCTGCGCTTTATCCGGGAGAACCACATCATCCAGCAGGTTTAATCCGGTTGCGCCTTCATCGCCACCAGCAAGACCCCAAGGTGCGCTGTGCCTGCGCTCGGTGATCAGCGTCACCTCAGTGGGCGATAAAAACCGATAGCTGCGTTCAAGACCATCACCGCCCCGATGCAAACCTGCGCCCCCGGAGCCCCGGCGAACGCGATAGCACAACACCTCAATCGGAAAGTTAGACTCCATGACTTCGATAGGGGTATTTAAGGTATTCGTCATATGCGATTGCACGCCGCTGATGCCAGATCCACTTGGACCAGCACCGGTGCCGCCGCCTAAGGTCTCATAGTAGTCCCATCGATCGACCTCACCCATGGCAACATTGTTCATCGTTCCTTGGCTCGCTGCCGGGATTTGCTCTGGAAGCGCTTTGGCTAATGCACCGAACATACAATCAACGATGCGCATCGATGTCTCCACGTTACCTGCGGCTGTTGCCGACGGGCGTTGAGCATGCACCAGAGCGCCTACTTCCGCTTTTATCTCGATAACTTCAAAGGCGCCGGCACAGGCGGGCGTGCCCGGCGGCAGCAAACAAAACACAGAATAAAATACCGCAGCAGCAGTAACGGTAAGCGGGCAATTGATATTGCCAGGTACCGAGCCGCAGGTACCAGAGAAATCGACACAAACGTGCTCGTCACTGACCGTCACCGTCAACTGAATCTGGGAGGCAGGCGACCCTTGGCCGTCGCTATCCATCTGATCCACAAAGGTATAGCAACCATTGGGGATCTCACGAACACCTGCTTTAGCCATCGTTCGGCCATATCCATTTAATTGACGAACAGCATCTATAAATTGTGGAACGCTTAAAGAATCAATCAATGCCCCGAGTCGAGTCACACCAATACGGTTGGCGCTGCTTTGGGCAGCCAAATCTGCAGCGGTGTCTGCGCCCAGCTTGCTGGTTAGCCAAGCCATCATAGCCTCATCTCTCTCACCGTTTTTTTGCAACCAAGATGGTGCAATAAGCAAGCCTTCCTCGTCTAAGTGAGTTGACAGCGGCATCGACCCGGGTGTGTCTGCACCGATCCGAGCATGATGGGCCCGATTGGCAACAAACCCTAACAAATTTTTCTCAATAAAAATCGGTCTTACCAAGGTGACGTCTGGCAAATGCGTCCCCCCAACAAAGGGGTCGTTCCAAATTAACTCATCGCCCTCGGCAAAAACGGTGTTGGCAAGGACACCTTGCATCGCAAAAGCCATGCTTCCCAAGTGAACCGGAACATGTGCGGCTTGGGCTAGCATTTTTCCTTCAGCATCAAATAAAGCGCAGGAGAAATCTAATCGGTCCTTGATGTTTGGGGAGAAAGCAGAGGCCCGCAACGTATTGCCCATCTCATCGCAAATTGCTGAGCAGCGCGAAACAAATACAGATAGTTCAACGGCATTTAACACAATTGACCTTCCCGTCACTTTAGCGGCATTCGAAACTGGTTTAAGATCTGAGCTTTCGATCTAGATCATCCACTGACGCCAAGGACTCTCTCATGAACGACGCCGTTATGCCAACCTACGGGCGCACTGATGTACAGTTTGTAAGCGGCGAAGGCGCATGGTTGATTGATGATGCGGGTAATCGCTATCTTGACGCCCTGTCCGGCTTGGGCGTTGTTGCCTTGGGCCACGCTAACCCCGCAGTAGCGGCCGCGATTTCAGCTCAAGCCGACGCGCTGCTGCACACGTCGAACTTGTATCGAATCCCTCTTCAAGAAACCTTAGCGGAACGGCTCGCAAGCTTGTCCGGCATGGATAACATGTTTTTCGGTAATTCAGGCGCTGAGGCTTGTGAATGCGCCATTAAAATCGCCAGGCTCTACGGCCATACCAAGCAATTTACCGACCCAACCATTATTGTTGCAGAGTCAGCTTTTCATGGTCGTACCATGGCGACCCTAACCGCAACCGGTAACCGCAAAGTGCATGCAGGCTTTGAGCCTTTGGTTTCGGGATTTCTTCGTGTGCCTTTCAACGACCTTGATTCAATAGCCAAGATTGCAGCTAATAACAATCAAGTGGTTGCGATCTTTGTCGAGCCCATTCAAGGAGAGGGAGGCATTCAAGTCCCGGATCCGGAATATCTCCCTGGCCTTCGCAGAATTTGTGATGCCAACGACTGGCTGCTCATCATCGACGAAGTGCAATCCGGTAACGCTCGAACAGGTGAATTTTTCTGTTATCAACACAGTAACATTCTGCCGGATCTTGTCACCACAGCCAAAGGCTTAGGCAATGGCGTGCCCATTGGGGTGTGTTTGGCACGCGGAAAAGCCGCCGAACTCTTTAAGCCTGGCAACCACGGCTCCACCTTCGGCGGCAACCCTTTGTCCTGCGCCGCCGCTAATGCCGTTTTAGACGAATTTGAGCGCCTGGATATTACCCAGCAAGCAAAGACTATGGGCGCTTACCTTAAGTCATGCTTTGAGGCAAAACTGGCCGGGGATAATCGCGTCAAAGAAATTCGCGGCAAAGGCCTCATGCTAGGCATCGAACTCGCTCATCCTTGTCCTCAAATGGTTCAGCAAGCCTTCGAACAGAAGCTGCTCATCAATGTCACTGCAGACAGCGTGATTCGCCTACTGCCACCGCTGATCATCAATCAGGCGGAGGCCGATCAAATCGTCGATACCATTTGTGCCTTGATCACGCAGTCTTAATTCGCGTCACTGCCGCTTGCCAACCGGCATAACGATCTTCGGCAACTTGTGCCGGTAGTTTACGCTGAAAGCGGCGGTCCAATTGCCAGTTTTCAGTAAGCGCGTCGATTGATGCAAATAGACCAACTTGTAAACCAGCCAAATAAGCTGCCCCAAGGGCTGTCGTTTCGGTGACGACTGGCCGATCAACATCGATGCCTAATTGGTCCGCCAAATTCTGCGCCATCCAATCGTTGGCAATCATGCCGCCGTCGACACGAACCACCTTTGGCGCGAGCCCATCGCTAGTCATCGCGGCCAGAAGGTCTTGAGATTGATAACTCACAGATTGCAACGTCGCAGTCACGATGTCATTGATCCCTGAATCCCGAGTGAGTCCCAGTACCGCGCCCCTTGCCCCTGGGTCCCAATAGGGCGCGCCAAGCCCTGTGAAAGCCGGCACCACGTAGACGCCGTGGCTGTCTGGGTTCGCCTCCGCGATGGCTTCCGTATCGCCAGCATGTGCAATTATTTGCATCGAATCCCGAAGCCACTGAACGGCTGCGCCGGCAATAAAAATCGAGCCCTCTAGCCCGTAACACACCTTGCCGTTCAATCTATAAGCGACGGTAGTCAGCAACCGATGCTCCGATCGAACCAGCTGATCCCCAGTATTTAAAATCATAAAGCAGCCGGTACCGTAGGTGCTCTTCATCATGCCGACATCAAAACAACACTGTCCAATGAGTGCCGCTTGCTGATCTCCCGCCATACCTGCGATGGGAATATTCGCTGGGATCTGGGGTATATCAGTGGTGCCAAAATTGGCGCTGCAATCCAACACCTCCGGCAACATGACTCTGGGAATATTCAGCATCGATAAAATGTGATCGTCCCAATCTTGGGTTTCAATATTGAACAGCAGCGTGCGCGCGGCATTGGTAGCATCAGTCTTATGCGCCGCGCCGCCCGACAATCGCCATAAAAGAAAACTGTCAATCGTGCCGAAACACAATTCACCTGCTTCGGCCCTGTTTTGACCTTCCTCAATATGATCAAGTATCCATCGAACTTTGGTCGCCGAGAAATAGGGATCGAGCAGCAGGCCTGTCCGAGCATTGATTTCAGCTTCATGACCTGCCTGCTTCAACGCTTGGCATGCCGCATCTGTCCGGCGATCCTGCCAGACAATCGCCGGGTAAACTGGCGCATGGGTTGCCCTATCCCAGACAACCGTTGTTTCTCTTTGGTTGGTGATGCCAATTGCCGCAATATCCGTATGGCTTAGCGCTGCCGCTTCTAGAGCTTGGTCAATCACTGACATCACAGACGACCAGATCTCTTCTGGGTCATGCTCAACCCAACCATCCTCAGGAAAAAATTGCTGGAACTCTTGCTGACCTAATCCGACCACCCGGCTATCTTGATCAAAAATCATAGCCCGGGAGCTGGTTGTACCTTGATCAATCGCCAGAAGATAGCCTGCCATGGCGCGTTCCTTGTGCTACTTTCTCGGAATTATGTCTTAAACCACTCAAATTACAACGCAAGTAAACCTGTGCCTTGCCAATAAGCGCCTGCCAGCCCGAAGGCCACCGGCGCGGCGCATACAACCGATGGGGGTACAACCTTGAGATTAAAAGCCTGTCGGTCTCCCACCGCGGACAACCGATGACCGGCGACCTGGAGTTAGCACCAGTAACTTGTCGCTACCATAAGCTCGCCACACTCGCTGCCCAACCGGTAGACTGCCTAGGCGAAAAAACGATAAGCGCTTTAGTTAAACCACTTAACATCAAACACTTAACTTCAACCACTTAACTTCAATCACTTACCTTCAATCAATTGCAAGACTTCAACCACTTGCGAGCGGCTGTGACAATAAGGTGCCTCATGCATCGATATTACTGAAGCGATAGCAATCATTGTGCTGAATATCCCCGCCATATTGCGCGCCAAGGTCGGTTGTCTCGGACCGGCAATTCAGGGCACAATGGACCTCCTTTTTTGCAGCATAAAACAAAACGGAGATGCCTTATGCGTGACGTAGTAATCGTGGACAGTGTCCGAACCGGCTTGGCTAAGTCTTTTCGCGGCTCTTTTAACCTAACCCGGCCCGACGACATGGTTGCGCATTGTATCGACGCTTTGCTTGATCGAAACAGCCAAATCGATCCAGCCGAGATTGAAGACGTTATTGTTGGTGCTGCCAGCCAAACAGGTGAGCAAGGGGGCAATATCGCTCGACTGGCTGTCATTTTGTCACGATTGCCGGTTACCGTTGCAGGTAGCACGATTTCAAGAGCGTGTTCCTCAGGTCTTAATTCTATTGCATTTGCCGCTAATCAGATCGCCAGTGGCTGCTCAGAAATTATGATTGCGGGTGGAGTCGAGTCGATCTCCGCAGGCACTCGGCAAACCCCAGGTAAATCTGATATCCATCCAACGATTCGTGAAAAGTCGCCCGATATCTTTATGGCAATGGGCAATACCGCCGAGGTCGTCGCAAGACGCTACAACGTCACTCGGGAATACCAAGACGAATTTGCTTTAGAAAGCCAAAAGCGGACCGCAGCCGCTCAGCAGGCTGGTCTGTTTGACGATGAGATCGTTCCTATGAACGTCAAGTGGGCAAAAATCATCAATAAAGAGACTAAGGAAACTGAGATAGTCGATGGCGTCTGTGTCGGCGATGAATGTAACCGACCAGAAACGACTATCGAGGGGCTGGCTAAGCTACCACCTGCCTTTGAAGAAAACGGCACGGTCACAGCGGGTAATGCCTCACAACTGTCTGATGGCGCTTCTATGACCTTGGTCATGAGTGCCGAACGAGCCGCGCAACTAGGACTAGAGCCGATGGCCTACTTTAGAGGCTGGACGGTAGCAGGTTGCGAGCCCGATGAGATGGGTATCGGTCCGGTATTTGCCGTACCTAAACTCCTCAAGGCCAATGGCCTGCGTACCGAAGATATCGATCTGGTCGAGCTGAATGAGGCTTTCGCTTCACAATGTCTTTACAGTCGCGATACGCTTGGGTTTGACCCATCGATCTACAACGTCAATGGTGGTTCGATCGCCATTGGTCACCCTTTCGGCATGACTGGCTCACGCTTGACGGGGCACATCGTTCGAGAACTGCGGCGACGTAACAAGAAGTACGGCATCGTCAGTATGTGTATCGGCGGCGGCATGGGTGCAGCGGGCCTATTTGAGGCTTGCTGATATTACCAGCGCCTGCCACTTTGCGTGACAGCAAAACAAAAGGGAGCCTGATGGCTCCCTTTTTTTGCGTCGCTCACACACCTCAAGTTACGCCTGCCTATATCGGCCTCTAACACCCCCCCAAAAAAATAGCAGGGCTTTCCGCGTTGGGCGCGTAGTCCGTATCATTCCGGGCACAAGCGCTAACAGAGGTCGCGACAATAACGTGTCTCTTTTGATACCACGATTACCATCAGGCGCCTGCCTGACAGCCCAGCTCCTATCCTCAAGTTCTGATGTTTGTTGCTGTCTCGGCAACACAAAGACCGGTTGCGCAGCGCCAATCTCGACAACTCCTTGCTGACAAACCAACAGTACCCTGTGCCTATGCGATCAAGGCCGGCACCCCCGCAGCTGCTTAGCTAAGATTGTTATCATGCACCGTACCGCAACTGGTCCGAGTCAGAAGATTACCCATCTGGTCCTTAGGCCTTTACCGGCCAGATTTACTGCTTAGCTTGCGGTTCGCAGGATCTCAACCCCACCACCTCAATCCTATCCGGCCCGCTAGCCAGCCTCGGAGAGCACTGATTGCAACAACGCCATAAAGGCAAGGGGCTGATCTAAAAACAAATGATGCTGGGCATTCGCCAAAGGGTGCACGATCAAAGCCGGGTTCAGCGCCGCCATATGGTCTGCGCTTTTACTGGAAAACGACGCCGAATGCTCGCCGTAAATCAACACCAGCGGCGCGGTCAAACTTGTAAAATCGGCGACGAAATCTCCGGTCACCTGCATTCTATTATTGAGCTCGTCGTCAAACTTCCAGACAAAACCCTCATCAATGGCATCAATCGAGTGGCGAGCAATATGATTCACCAGAAATTCGTTGTCACAGGTCTGAGGAGGCTGCAAGCGAAACCGCGATCTGGCAATCTCTAAGTCAGGATATACCTTGGGCTTCGACCACCGTTCTGGTCCTTTGGGACTTTCATCTTCTGGATGTTTGATTCCAGAATCTAGCAAAACGAGGCCTTTAAACCGTCCCGGATATCGCGCCATCGCTCGGATGGCCATCAACCCCCCAAAACTGTGTGCCACCAATAACGTCTCTTCACCAAGGTTCGCGGCGTCGGCGATGGCTTTAATTTCTTCCGCGTAAAGATCTGCTGAATAGACATCTCGGTGATCGCTATCGCCCATGCCACTTAAGTCTGGCGCGACGACTTGGTAATCCTGGCTAAAGCTCGGCGCAATAAAATCCCACCAATGGGCGTGCGCGTTGTGGCCATGAATTAACATGAGACCAGGGGCACTGGCCTCACCCCAAACCAGATAATGCAGCTCTATGTCATCTAAGCTCGTGAAGTTTGATTTCGGGGTTTGATCAACCGCCTGCCAAAACCATTCCGGTGAATCTGCCATAAGCGACTCCTTCAGAGACTTTTAGATCTACAATTGCCCATAACGTTTGAGATGGAAATCAGTATTGCCATAGAGTGTTTCGATCGCCGTTAGCCGCTTGAAATAATGACCGACATTGAGTTCGTTGGTCATACCCATTCCCCCATGCAACTGGACAGCATTTTGGCCAACGAAGGTACCGCCTTTACCGACTTGTACCTTCAATGCGGATAACGCTTTTCGTGAGGCAGCGTTGTAACCTTCCGCCAAGCGCATGGCGGCCATGTAAGCAAGCGACTTGGTTTGCTCATGCTCGATAAACATATCAACCATCCGGTGCTGTAGTACCTGAAACTTGCCAATTGGCTGGCCAAACTGCTCACGCGTCTTACAATACTCCACGGTGTCCTTATAAAGGACTTCCATCGCGCCCACCGCTTCAGCACCGGTGCCCATCATGCCTTGGTCCAATCCATATTGGAGCGGCTCTAAGCCCTCATTTAAGCTCCCTAACAAGGCCTCTGGACCAACGACGACTTCTGCAAGGGTAAGCTCAGAAGCTCTAAAGCCATCGATCGTCGGATAATCTCGGCGACTCACGCCGGCAGCATTGGCATCCACCAAGAACAAGCTGATTCCCGATGCATCCATTTGGTCACCCGCGGTCCGCGCCGGCACGATAAACACATCTGCCGAGGGTCCACCAATCACGACGCCCTTAAAGCCGTTGATCACATAGCCATCCCCTTGGGCGGTTGCGGAGGTTTTTACGTCGTTGACGTTAAACCGCGCTTGGGGCTCGATGTAGGCCAATGCCGGCAATAAGTCGCCCGCAATCAACGGCTCTAGGATTTGCTGCTTCTGTGCTGTTGTGCCGACGCTTGCAACAATCGACCCCGCTTGCAGCACCGCAGAGATATAAGGCTCAACGACTAAACCTTTGCCAAACTCTTCCAACAAAATCATCGTCTCGACGGCAGTACCACCGAAGCCGCCATCTTCTTCTGAAAACGGTAAGCCCAGCCAACCCATTTCAGCAAATTGCGCCCAATTCGCCCGACTGAACCCATCATCACTGTCAACAATCTTCTGCCTGGAGTCAAAGCTATAGGCATTTTGAATAAACCGTTGAACACTGTCCTGAAGCATGTTTTGCTCATCGGAAAAAGAAAAATCCATATTGCTCTCCATTGTGATAACTGACAGACACACCGCGCTTTAACCCTAGCGCTTCCGAGCCATTATCGCTTGTGAAGATGGAGTTCATCAAGGTACGATTATCGTCTCTAAATCACCCGAGGATCCCGTCATGACAGAACCGGTTGTTGCCCAAAATGCCCCCTATGCCATCGATGTTGAGGCAGGCAAATCATACTTCTGGTGCGCTTGCGGTAAAAGCCGTCAGCAGCCCTTCTGTGATGGCTCCCATCAAGGCACCGACATCCTGCCGCAAAAATTTTCTCCTGAGCAATCGAAAACCGTTTATTTCTGTGGTTGCAAAAAGACCGGAAAAGCGCCTTTGTGCGACGGCACCCATAATCAGAGCAGCTAGCTTTAAGCCAGAAAGTTAACGCCAGCCGCGCGCTGTATCTTCAAGCGGTCGTGACCCGCTTGCGGAGCATTATGAGCAGCGCCCATCACCGGGTACTCAAAACCAAGGTGATGGCTGCGCCGCCCAACTTGGGACTTCGCCCAACCTCGAGGGTCCCGGCATAGCGCTCGGCGATTTCGCTCACGATCGCCAAGCCAAGTCCCTGTCCTGCCGTTTTAACGTCGCCTCTCACACCTCGCTTGAGAACTTCGGCCTCCTGCTCAGGCGCAATACCGGATCCGTCATCCTCG
>Ga0181587_10000070_pt1 | contig 71564 bp, 57 predicted proteins | sample 071ome_27_FD_132463 | JGI IMG/M metagenome (GOLD analysis project Ga0181587, IMG submission 132463) | Coastal salt marsh microbial communities from the Groves Creek Marsh, Skidaway Island, Georgia - 071409AT metaG (megahit assembly) | ecosystem: Environmental > Aquatic > Marine > Intertidal... | reverse complement strand
AAAGCATTTATTAAAATTTAACATTGACAACCCCAGTTGCCTGGATAGTTGCCTGAACTATGTCGCAAGTGTACCCCAAAAAGAGTGACAATTATGGACAGTATTCAATGAAAATCAATGGTTGTACGCTATTTGCATATAAATACAGGACAATGATGGACAAAAGAAATGAATCCTGTCTCTCCGCAGCTTAAATCCCATAAACATTATAAAATTGTTTTTGGGATTTTTTTGATGTCTTTTTAGGATGGATTCTATAAAATTGAATCCATAATTTCGACTAATAAAGCCTTTACACTTCTTCAAAAACAGCTTGATCGCAAAGAGATTCTTTCTGTAAACGGTTCATTTTCTGAACACCAATTCAAAATTAAAGACCATTAAGTCGTCCATTTTAATCATCATAAAGGAGGGAAGTTCTATTCCGTATTGTGTAGGTTGGATGTTAAAATTACCTCTAAGGACGAGTTGATTGTTTTTTTCTTCCTTGAAGGCAGTTACAGTATGGTTTTTTACAATTCCGTGAAAATCCATTTGCCCGTGGATCAAAAGCGAGTCTTGCTTAACTTCTAAACTATTGGAGTAAAAACGTACTTCTGGAAAAGAGAGTGCTTCTAAAACTTCTAAGGCATGTGCATCTCTACCTGAATTTTTACTGTCAAAATCACGAACTAAAGTCAATAAAGCCAGTTCTTTGATTTCATTCGTTTCTTCCTGAAGAAGAAGTACACCTTTGACATTTTTATTTGTTCCTTTCCAAGGGTGTAGTACGTGATTTGCACTGTAAGAAATTTCACTCTTGTTAGAATTTAATTTCCATTTAATTTCTTGGGCTGTTCCTTGCACCAAAACTAGCATGCAAACGAATAAATAAATTAAACTTTTCATCGTTAAAATTTAAACGCTAAGACTGCCAAAGCATAACTTCCAAAAAGTGTAAAAGAAGCGGCACGGTGGTATTTTGTATTCGATTCTGCTAAAAGATTGGTAGCAATCATGGCAGAAAAATGTACAAATGCTAACCATTTATGTGCTTTTATGGAAGTGAGCCCTTTATTTTTTACACTAATTAGGGGTGGGGGCGCGAATAGAGAAAGTCCTGCCCCAGTAAAATAGGAAGCAGTTGTAATATTGCCTATGACTTCATGTGCCTGTTTGTACTGTCCCTGACCGTTGTATAGTTTTACACCCAATATACCTTGTGCAATCATACCAGCAAGTGTAGTATAACCCACTAATTGATGAGCAAGAAGCATTTTTCTTCTGATTTTCATTTCCTTTTCTCTATTTTCTATAGAGAGCGGAAGCAGTTTTGTACTTCTCATTAAACCTTTCTCGCCCCACAATAAACGCTGAGTGAAAATCATGGAGTTTGGAAGTAATTCAATCTCTGAACTGGGCTTTTCAATGGCATCAAAGAGAGCGCTATTGATTTGACCATATGATCCTTCTATGAAAAGTATGGATCCAAATAGTACTGTAAATAGTTTTTTTGTCATTTTTAATCGTCTATTTTAATAAAATTACCAGTTGTGAGTAATAAATATTTTGTCATGATTGATGTTAAATTTACGTGTTATTTACCATAAAACAATAAGAACTCTTATTACCCAACTTTAAAAACGTTTTTATTATTTTAAACAATGCTAAAATAAAATGAATTCATAGGTCTAGAAACACAAAAAAGCCTAATTCTAAAGAGTAGACGGAAGAGAATCAGTAAATCAACTTAAATTCCAATAAGGTATTGAAACTTCAAAAAGAATTGTGTTTGGTCAACTCTAAACAGAGGATTTAATTCACTGTTAAATTCATTTAGTGAGTTTTGATTTCCACCGACATAAAACACTGTTGAAGGTTTTGGATTCCATTGAATCAATGGCTGAATAAAAAAGCGTTCTGTAAATGAATTGTACTCCGAAACCAGTCGAATGTTAAAAAAATTGTCAAACTGATACCGTATGGAAAATCGACTAATTGCCCCTTTGTAATAATGTTCATTTTTGTTTAAATTTTTTAAAAGGGCATAACGAATTGAAGGTGATAGTCTTAACTTATTGCTCAACTGTATGCCGGGCATAAAAAAGAGACTGAAGTCATTACCTACTTCAGGAATTTCTTCATTGTAAGCCAGATCTTTTCCAAAAGTCATCATGAGGTTTAAGGAAATCGATTCTGAGGGATTACTATTGATCTGCAATTCACTTTTTCCTACATTTCTATAATTTCTCCCAAGAAAATTTTTAAAAATATCCCAATCATAGGTATAATTGATGATTGTATTAAAGTAAGTACTTATGCTAATTATACCATCTACACTAATCGCTTTAAGATAATCTTGATAAGTGTAATTAATGTCTGCCTTTGTTCCAAAGCTAAAAAATTGGAGCCCTTCTTTATTTAGAAAATTCTGATAGATATGATAAAAAGTAGCCCATCTTCTGTTGTTTTTTACTACAAAACCAACATCTGCTTGATAATTTGGAGAGAGGTCTCTAAGACTTACATAGGATTTCCAATGCTCGGTATTTCTGTACAGTTGAAAATAAAGGGAGCTTCCTTTAAAGCGTTCTCCATCTAACCGAATAGTCCGTTGCTGAATTCTACTTTCTGTATCAATCCAATCTGCAACGGGTTCCTCATTAACATTAAAAAAAAACTCATAGGTAAATCGCCATTTTTTCGAAAATAAAAACCATCCGTCTGTCCCAAAGAGGTTTCCATACCCCCCTTTTTCATAAAAGCGATTTGAAGAAAACAATCCCATCCGGCTGTTTTTGTTAAACAGTCGCTGGTAACGCATTACATTTATAAAGGATTGTTTACCTGTTCCTAAATAAGACCGGTCTTCTGCTGCAATTTGATATACAGAGTTTTGATCTAAGGCCGTTAGAAAATACATACGCTCTTTTTTTCCTTGACTGATAAATTTTGATGAAAGTAAGGGGTTGTTGATGGATCTAGAATAAAATGCTCCATTGCTGTATTGAACAATATCAGTCCCCCGATTAAAAAAAGGTCTTCGTTCAGGATATTCCAAAGCCACAGATGAGTTAATATCTATTTGAGTAACATCTGCTTCCACCTGGGAGAAATCTGGATTTAGAGTTAACTCTAGAGTGCTGTTTTTATTAAGATCGAAATTAAGCCCTACACCAATATTGGGTTTAATTTCGTCGTATTTTAAAGCTCCGTTTATGGAATTTTTTGCGCCTCCTATTCCGGCTGCTACATAAGGTAGAAGTTCAATCCTTTTTTTTATGACAAGATTTTTTAGGACTAATTTGTCTGTTGTTTGGCAAACTTGACAAGGATCTGTCCGGTCAAAAGACTGGCTTCTTATGTCAATTGGGATTCCGTCTCTAAAAGCCTGACGTGTAATATTAAAATGCCACTCCTGGTCTATCCCATTGGGAAATGGAATAGAAGAAAATGGTATTTTGTACTCTACTTGGTAGCCGTCAGAAACAATAGTGCCTTGGGTTTCGTATTCTAAATTAAAGCTTACGTCGTAACGCTCTTCATCAGTCAATGCGTTGATTGCTCTAGCGTCCAGCTGACTTCCAAATGCATTCGATAGTAATAAATAGTTGTTTCTTCCATCGGCATAGGTATCTAAACGAAGTAAAACAAAGTCATCGCCAATCAAACCAAAATCATCCCTAGAACGAACAGAGGCTCTAATTTTTTTTGGATCTACAAACGCGTGAATAGCTAGATATAAGTGGGTGTCAGAATAAGTGATATAGGCTATTGTTTGTTCTTTTGGAGGGATGTTTTTCCCTGGGTCAACTTCGAAATCAAGTTCAATTTTTTCTGAGGCTTCCCATTCCTTAGTATCAATGATACCGTCAATATTGATGGTGTTTTTAGTTTTTTGGGGAGTGTAGATGTTTTGTCCATGCACACAATGAATAAGGCAGACAAAAACAAAACTGATGTAATAAAAAAGATTCATTTAATCACTGCAAGTTATAGAATAAAAACCTTATTTCAACATTAAACACAAATGACATCAACAGAATCTATTTAAATGTCTAATGGTTAAATTCTGTTATCTTTAGAAATTAGGTCAGATCAAATTTATTTGTTTTTTGAGATATTGATATCCGTAGAACCTTGATCTTCTTTAAGAAATCTTAAGTATTATAACTGTTTAACTTCATTACAGATAAAAAATGAACGAAAAAAAGTGGTATAAAATAAAAGATGAAGAAAAATTAATGACTCCGGGATTGGTTGTTTATCCAGAGCGAATCAAAAAAAATATTCAGTCAATGATTCAGCTGTCCGGAGATGCAAGTAGACTTTTTCCTCATGTTAAGACCCATAAAATGAAAGAGATAGTAAGGTTGCAACAAGATTACGGCATTCAATCTTTCAAATGTGCGAATTTAGGAGAGGTTCAGATGTTGATAGATTGTGAAGTTAAACATATTTTACTCGCCATTCAGCCAACTGAAGAAAAGGCTTTGCGGTTTCTGGAGTTACAAAAACAATTTCCTCAAATATTTTTTTCCACTCTTGTTGATAATCAAGATTCACTAAACTTGTTTTCAGTCCTTTCCAAAGAGCGGAAACAAAAAATGAATCTTTGGATCGACGTTAATAATGGTATGAACAGAACAGGTATAGTTCCTGAAGCAGCAGAAAACCTTTATTGGCTTTTAGATGCTGATTCTGCCTTGAGATTTTTAGGTTTTCACGTATACGATGGTCACATTAGACCTACGGATTTGCAAGAGCGAATAGAGAAGTGTCACGCTGATTTTGACCCTGTAGAAATACTGGTGGACCGAATTGAACAAAAAGGGGGTGTGGTCCATGATATCATTACTGGTGGCTCTCCGAGTTTTTATCCACATGCTTTAAGAAAAAAGAGTAAGTTGAGTCCTGGAACCACTCTTTTATGGGATCTCAATTATCAAAAAATTTGGGAAGAAACTCCTTTTGTTCATGCTGCAGTTTTAGTTACAAGACTAATAAGCAAACCCTATGCTGATACTATGTGTTTTGATTTAGGACATAAAGCTGTTGCATCAGAAATGCCCTTACCTCGTGTAAAAATATTGGGTTTAGAAGGGGCAATCCACGAGAGGCAAAGTGAAGAGCATTTGGTTGTTCGACATGAAAATGCCGATCAATTTAAAGTAGGAGAATTGTTTTATGCTTTACCCTATCATATCTGCCCAACTGTAGCTAAATACCAAAAGGCTTATACTGTGATAAAGGGTCAATTGAAATCTTTTTGGGAAATAGAGGCAAGAGATTATCAAACAGGGCAGTTACTATAAATGCCGAATTCAATTCTTTGAAAATGTAATTTAATGATTTTGATTTTCGCAATTACTTACCTAGTAAATCAAATTGATAACTGTATTTTATTGCTATGCTTTGATTATACAAATAGTCTATAAAGTCAGAATCCCTAATAATATTAACTACAACAAATAACCCTGTATTTGCGTTACGTAACCACCCAAATCGAGCATTTACGGAAGTTATATTGCTCACATTATTGTATTGTACAAGACTTTGTAAAAACATTCTTGGTGTAAAAGAATAGGCTAGCCTTCCGCCACTGATTACAACGTTAGTGCTCCCATTTGGAAGGTTTAGGCGGTTGTAGTTTAAATTTGCCTCTGCATTAAACTTATCTCCCAAACGCATAGTCCCAGTATTGTTACTCGATAAACGATTTCCACCAAAATAGCCACCGATTACAGTTCTGGTTCTGAAAGAAACTTTATTGTTTGGATTTGTAAATAAAACGAATTGTAATTCTTGATGATCATAGATTCCGGGGTCTACTGTAACATTAGATATTGGAAAAGGCTCTAGAACGGCTTCTTTTGTAAAATTTATGCCGGTATGTACCTCAAAACCACTTTGCCATACCCAGTGATTGTCAACGTGTAAAAAGCCAGTTTCTTGAGTATTGTTAAAATTCCAATAACCACGGTAAGAAATATGAGGACGTACCTCTAAAAATTTTACGGTGTTTTTTGGTCGCCATTGTTTGAAAATAAGAAATTCAGGTTTTTTAAAAGCTGATCGCAGTAAAAACCCTACTTCTGGATTAAATCCTTCTCCAACCTCTGTATAACCTGCTCTAATGTTCCATCCATTCCAGTTGTAAACGGCAAGTAAGTTGAATGCATGATCACCCACGGCGATATCAGGTGAAGTGCTTTTAGAAAGGTAACCCGTTATTTGTGCTTTTTTTCCAAGTCCCAGTTTTCCATCAACTGCAAAAACACGATTGTAATCCTCATTAAATCCCATACCATTTCGATTAACGATAAGCCCGCCAAGCGAAGAACGACTTTTAGCAAAGTCGTGATTTACTCTTGCTACGGAATAATTATTTTTAACAATCTCCGTAGTTTCTTCATTTTCAACCTCATCAGTAAACATGCTAAGAAGACCTACGTTGGTTTGTCCAATTTTTCCAGAAACTCTTGATCCACCAATGATAGGAACCAATGATCCCCCTTTTCCAATTCCAATTCTTCTACTAAAAAATAAATCTACTTCTCCTGGACTACCCACACTAAATTGACCGGCATTTTCCAAAAAAAATGGTCTTTTTTCTGGAAAAAAAAGATTGAAACGATCTAGGTTTACCTGTTGTTCATCAACCTCTACTTGTGCAAAATCTGTATTGTAAGTCAAGTCTAAGGTTAATCCTGGGGTTAAGCTATATTTTATGTCACCACCAATTGCTGCTGAAGTACTCGTGTTTTTTGGTGGCGTATTGTCCCCAACAAATTGTGTAAGAACATAAGGTATTACTTTTAAGTTCTTTGGAGATTTAAGATTTAAACCTGTCATCTTTCCAGCTAAAGAAAGTCTTTTTATATCGAAACCGAGAGGGAGGTTAGCCCAATAGGCAGTCTCACTGCGTTTGCTAATGTTCCTTTGAAAATTGATCCCCCAAACTTTATCATTCCCACTGTTGAATCTTATGGAGCGTAACGGTATTGCAAATTCTGCGCTCCATCCATAAGTTCCAATTTCAGTTTTAACCTCCCAAGAAGCATCCCAATTGATGTTGGTTCCTCCAACCACTCCTCCTTGCTGTCTGTTCGCACTAAAATTTCCCTCCCCTTCATTATCGATTTGAGCATCGTATTCCATACCATTGGCATTTGTGCCAAATAAAAACCCGTTTTGTTGGTCGTTATAGGTGTCTAATATGAATAAGAAACTGTCTTCATCGTTTAGGTCTGCATCTCTACGAGAGTCTGAAATTACAATCTTGTTGGGAGTTGAGTCATAACAAACCACTGCTACGTAAAGTGTTTTATTTGTATAAGCAACTCTTATTGCTGTATTTTCAGAAGCAGGAACGTTGAAGTCGGGTTTAATTTGTTTTAATCTTGTGATTGCTGGAACCTTTTCCCACAAAGCCTCTCCAAGAATATTTCCATCCAGTACAGGATCAGTATCTAAGAAAGTTATTGGAAAATTGAGATTTTGATTGGGGTTGTTTTTTTGAGCAATACCAAAAACTAAAGTGAATAAGCTTAAGGCTAGGTGTAGTGTTTTCAAAAGCTGTTTCTATTTTTTCAAAATTTACAAATAATTTTTCAAGAATAAGATTTTTTGTAAAGAATACAATTGTTCTCCCAAAATAGAAAAAATGGATGTGTGTTCTATGATTTCATTTGGTGAATGTCATGAGTTTGTACTATTTAAAAAGTAAGCCTTAATGAAAAATTTGAGAACAAGCTTTTGCTTTGTGTTTTAAGAAACCTATATTAAGAGTTTAACGATTATACTCATGATTGAATTTAATTAAATGAAACAATTGAAAAAATTCAAGAAATAGTATATTTGCTCTCGTTTTAGGTCGCGTAGCTCAGCTGGATAGAGCATCTGCCTTCTAAGCAGACGGTCATAGGTTCGAATCCTATCGCGATCACATCAAAACCCTTATAAATCATCCTCTGGTTTGTAAGGGTTTTATGCTTTTTAGAATTAGGAGTATCTTTAATAAATTTAAAATTTGGCTAAATGAAAACCAAAGAAGAAATTGTTAACAATTGGCTTGTACGCTATACTGGATTGCCCCTAGAGCAATTTGGTGAGTTTATTCTTCTCACAAATTTTGATAAATACGTTTTAACCTTTGCAAAGATTGAAGGATGTGAAATATCAGGAAAAGATAAAAACATGCTTTCGGCTACTTCAAGAAACATTACAATTATCAATTTTGGTATGGGAAGTCCTAATGCTGCAACCATAATGGATTTGCTTTCTGCAATCTCACCAAAAGCTGTTTTATTTTTAGGAAAATGTGGGGGACTTAAGAAGAGAATTTATATTGGTGATTTCATCCTACCCATAGGAGCCATTCGAGGGGATGGGACATCAAATGATTATTTTCCTGCAGAAGTTCCTGCTATGCCGTCTTTTTCACTTCAAAAAGTGATCTCTGCTACTGTGAGAGACTTTTCTACAGATTATTGGACAGGAACAGTTTACACCACAAACAGAAGGGTCTGGGAATTTGATGAAAACTTTAAAAGTTACCTTCAACTCACAAGAGCATACGCAATAGATATGGAAACTGCGACTCTTTTTACTGTAGGTTTTCATAACCAAATTCCTGTAGGAGCTCTCTTATTGGTTTCTGATTCTCCAATGATTCCAGAAGGAGTTAAAACATTAGAAAAAGATGAAATTAATTCAACTCAATTTGATAAAAAGCACATTGAAATTGGAATTAATGCGTTAAGAAAACTAATGAATAATGATGAAACCGTACGTCATCTTAAGTTTTAAAACAATGGGTTAGTTTAAGCGTGTACAATTTTATTTTGCCTTGCTTTATGAACAAGCCAAAAGGTTTTAGCGTGCTTTATGTTTTGTTTTAAACTAATCAAAAAAATCATCTTTTTTTCGAAGTTTATTTAAAATTTCTTCTAAAAGAACGACTTGTTTTTGGAGCAACGAAAGTACTTCGCGATCCTAACTTTTTGCTCGATGGTTCGGGTTTTATTAAAGTATTTCATGATAAGATAAATTAAGAACTTAAAATTAAAGAAATTGTTTTAATACCTTATGAATAAACTCAGTCAAATTGCACTAATTTTATATCTTCGAAAAAATTTTTTACTTGTAGAATTAACACTAAAAAATTACTCACATCTACTAAAGAAAAAATAAGTATAAGTTTGAGGAAAAAAGAAGTGGTTCATTCCAAATTAAACTTTGAATTTGCTTCAATTTCAGTTAATTGCAAAATTAAAAACAGATGAAAATAGGTGTCCCTAGAGAAATAAAACCCCAAGAAGCTCGAGTAGGAGTTACTCCTGCTGGTGCACAAACATTAATTCAAGCAGGGCATCAGGTTCATGTTCAAAGAGGCGCTGGGATGCTAAGTGGTTTCTCAGACATGGAATATGAGAAGGTTGGTTGCTCCCTAGCTCCTGATATAGCTTCGGTTTATGCCTTTGCAGAAATGATTATAAAAGTGAAAGAGCCCATCGAAGAAGAATACAGTTTGATCCAGCCTAATCAATTGTTGTTTACTTATTTTCATTTTGCTTCTAGTAAAAAATTAACTGATGCTATGTTGGCCTCAAATGCAATTTGTCTGGCTTATGAAACTGTTGAAGAACAAGGGAAACTACCTTTGTTAATTCCCATGTCAGAAGTGGCAGGAAGAATGGCAACCCAAGAAGGTGCAAAATACTTGGAAAAACCTCAGGGTGGATTTGGGATCCTTTTGGGAGGTGTTACGGGTGTAAAACCTGCAAATGTTATGGTTATAGGTGGTGGAATAGCAGGGACAGAAGCTGCTTTAATGGCTGCAGGCCTGGGTGCAAATGTCACTATTTTTGACACCAATCTGGAAAGATTGCGGTATTTGGAGAGCACCATGCCCTCAAATGTTACCCCTATTTTTTCTAATCAATACACTCTGGAGGAAGAAATCCAGCATTCACATTTAATTATTGGAACGGTACTCATACCCGGTTCAAAAGCTCCAAAGTTAATACGAAAAGAAATGTTATCTAAAATGATGCCAGGTACGGTATTGGTTGACGTTGCTATTGATCAAGGAGGATGTTTTGAAACTAGTGAGCCCACTACTCATGACAACCCAATAAAAATAAAAGAAGGAATCATCCACTACGCGGTTACAAACATGCCAGGTGCTGTACCGAACACTTCTACTACTGCACTTACTAACGCCACTTTACAATATGCCCTTCAATTGGCAAATAAAGGATGGAAAAAAGCTTGTTCTGAAAATTCCGCTCTTTTGAAAGGGTTGAATATAGTTAACGGTAAGGTTGTTTATAAAGAAGTTGCAGAGGCTTTTGATTTAGACTATATTGAGCTTGAAACACTAATGTAATTTAATGATATTTTCTCCTAGGGGAATTAATTTATTCATATTCATAAAGCTGCCCTCTGCTTGGTGGTCTGGCGTGCGTGTCACTCAGTTAAACAACACTTTATGTGAGGTTAAGGTGAGGTTAAATTGGTTCAACAAAAATCCTTTTCGGTCTATGTTTTGGGCTGTACAAGGTATGGCTGCCGAACTTACTACAGGTGTACTTATTATGTTGGCTGCAAAAAAGCATAAGTGTAAAGTGTCTATGTTAGTATTAAATAATAAAGCTAGTTTTATGAAAAAGGCCAAAGGAAAAATTACATTTAGGTGTTCTATTGAGGATGAAATTGATCAAGCATTTGAAGAAATGATTAAAATAAAGGAGCCACAAACTCTTTGGTTGCGAGCAAAAGGTACAAATGAAAATGGAGAAATTGTATCACAATTTGATTTTGAATGGACCCTATTACTTAAAAATTAAATATTAATAATGAAACCCACTTTTATTAACGAATTAAACTTACCTGTAGTTGCTGCGCCTTTGTTTCTGATTTCAGGTCCACAAATGGTAATCGAATGTTGCAAGAATGGAATAGTGGGAACTTTTCCTGCATTGAATCAGCGAACTACAGAAGGTTTTGAATCTTGGGTAATCGAGATCAAAGAAGCTTTAAGTGCATTTGAAAAAGAAACGGGTAAAAAGGCTGCTCCTTTTGGAGTGAATTTGATTGTTCATCCTACTAATCCAAGAGTTATGCCTGATTTGGAAGTGTGTGTAAAACACAAGGTTCCATTAATTATTACTTCTCTTGGAGCGGTTTCTGATTTAGTTGACGCCGTGCATAGTTACGGAGGAATGGTTTTTCATGATATCATCAAAAGGCGTCACGCAGAAAAAGCTGCCGAAGCAGGAGTCGATGGGTTAATATTAGTAGCTGCTGGAGCTGGAGGACATGGAGGGACTATTAATCCAATAGCTTTAATCAATGAGATAAAAACCTTTTTTCATAAAGCAGTATTATTATCTGGCTGCATAAGTACAGGAAAAGACATCGCTTCCGCACTACAAATGGGGGCTGATTTGGCGTATATGGGCACCCGATTTATTAATGTAACAGAGAGTTTGGCAGATGATGCATATAAAGAAATGATCCTGCATTCTAAGGCGGAAGATATTGTCTATACTGCTGCTGTATCTGGGGTTCAAGCCAACTTTCTAAAACCCAGTTTAGAGGCTATGGGCATTACAGAAGAAATGTGGAAGCAAACCAAAAAGATTGATTTTGGAAGTGAATTGGATGCCGCTCAGGCAGAGGCTAAAGCATGGAAAACAATTTGGTCTGCTGGGCAGGGGGTAACGTCAATTGGCAGCATTTTATCTGTGAGTGAGTTAGTTTCCCAACTTCAGTCTGAATTTAAATCAGCATTGGAAGAACAGCAAGAGAGATACAAGAAGTATTTTAATTAATATCCGTTAGGTATTTAGTGATTACGCTTATCGTGTCAGTCGGTAAATCAACAATGCACTTCGCTGAATCAAGGCGTTCATTGTATTGAGATTCACTGTTTCCTGAGGCGTGTGTGCTCCAGATCCCATCGTACCCAAACCATCAATGCCGTCTGTAAAATCAGCGACAAAAGAAATGTCCGCAGCACCTCTTTTTAATGGGTCGTGGGGAAGTACCTCGCCGAGCTGTAAATCTTTACTAACCTGATTTAACTTTTCTAAAACCATTAGATTTCCTTCTGTAGGTTTCATTGCGGGATAACTATCAATAAATTCAATAGTTGCAGAAGTTTGTGGAAGGTTTTGAGAGACAATGGCTCTCATTTTAGCTCGGGCTTGTTCTTTTTGTTCTTCAGAAATGAAACGCAGGCCTCCATTTACCACAGCTTTTTGTGCTACGACATTTGATTTTCCAAAAACTGAACCACTGCTGGTTTGTTGGTCATAGTCAACAAAAGTACCTCCTAAAAGTGTACCTGGATTGAAGGTTAGAGATTCTTCTCCACGTACCTCCTCGTAAAAAGAGTTTAGAATTCTGCTCATTTCAAATATAGCTCCGGCTCCTACACGATCATTGAAAATTCCAGAGGAATGAGCCCTCTTGCCTTGTGTTTCTACTATCCAGCCAGAGGATCCTCTTCTTGCAATGGTGGCGTAATTAAATCCAGAGGCTGTTTCAAATCCTAAAGCAATATCTGCAAACTTTCCCGCTTCAATCAGATCTTTTCGTGAGATGGATAATGGTTTTCCTGTACTCTCCTCGTCTCCTGTAAAGGCGACTGTAATTGTTGCATTGTCCAGAAGCCCCAATTCGTGAAGTGCTTTTAAAGCATAAAAAGCGATAACATTTCCCCCTTTCATGTCATTAGCACCTGGTCCGTATGCGATACTGTCTTTACGCTCAAAAGTTTGGAAGGGACTATTTTTTTCAAAAACGGTGTCCAAGTGTCCAATAATTAAAAGCTTTTTTCCTTTTTTTCCCTCAATAGATGCAAAGAGATGTCCCGCTCGATTCATATCTTTTGGCATTTCAATCCATTGGGTATCAAAGCCTATAGTGTTAAATGCTTCTTTAAATATCGATCCAACTTCCTGAACACCCTCTATATTTAATGTACCGCTGTTGATGTTGACTACTTTTTCTAAAAACGCAATGCTCTCCTCGTGATTTTTTTCAACCTGAGCGATAATTTTTCTTTCTAATCTGTTAAGTTTTTGACCATAGCCACTGAGATTGATTAATAAAAGGATAAGAAAAATAATTCGGTTCATTTTTTAAAAATTTTTAGTCAAAGACTTGACAATTTTATTATCGTTTAGAAATTCTTGTGCAATTACCTTTAGTGTTGTGTATAATGGTATGGCAATGATCATTCCTAAGGGACCCAAAAGTGTTCCCGAAGCGAGAATGACAATGAAGATCTCTAAAGGGTGAGATTTCACACTGTTGGAAAAGATCAATGGTTGACTAAAAAAATTGTCAATCAGTTGTCCTGCCAAGAAACCAATCATAACATAAAATGTTTTTGGGAGAATCACTGAACTGAAATCCGCTCCGATAAAACTACTCATGGTCAATAGCATCATAAGGATGGCACCTATTATGGGTCCTAAATATGGAATCAAATTCAGTAATGCACATAAAAAAGCAATAATAAATGCATTTTCAACACTAAATGCAGCAAGAACAATGCTGTAAATCAATAAAAGAATACTGATTTGGAATAATAATCCTAAAAAGTAACGAGAGAGAAGGTTTTTAATTTTTTCAATAGATTTTTCAACCCTTGCAGAGAGGGAGTCGCTAACTAAAACCAAAACTATACGTTTTTGAAGAGCACTGTCTTTTAAGAAAAAAAATAGAATAAAGACCACTGAAAAAAGACCAATCGTAAAACCACCTAGTAGTTCTAGAGCTTGATTTAGCAACTCCGGAAGGAGTCCAAAATTGACATTTTTAAAAAGATTATCGACCGCAAATTGTTGTTGCCAAAAACTATTGTCTAGTTGAAAATAAATACTGATTTCCTCAACCAAAGTGTCAATATTTGCTTTTAATAAGTCAACATCCAATAATGAAAGGTTTTCACCTTGCTGAATAAGTAGAGGCACAAATAATGAAAAAAGACTGATTAAAATTCCTAAAAGTACCAGTATGCTAATTGAAGTTGCAATGAGACTACGCAGCTTAATTCTTTGTATTAGAAATTGATTTATTGGACGACCAATTAGACTTACAACACCTGCAATAACAAGATATATTAGAAGAGTTTTGAGCTGGTATAGTAACCATATAGCGAAACTAATCGCAGTAAGTTGAAGTACTGCCCAAATAATACCTTTGCTAATTTCTTTGGAATTCATAGGTTAAATATAGGAAAGTTTACCGCTTCACTATTTCAGTGCTTAAGAAAAAGTGTATGACAGCCAAGAAGTCCAGCGGTTTCTGTTCGAAAACGCTGAGAACCAAGGCTAACTGATTCTAGCCCCAATTTAGTTGCCAGTTTGATTTCTCTGGGGCTAAAATCCCCTTCAGGACCAACGAAAAGCATGATTTCATCACAGTTTAAAGCGTACTTTGACAGCTCTTTTTTTGGAGTGTTTTCACAATGGGCAATTAATGCTGGGAGTTTAATTTTACTGAGATGTTTTTCAAAAGAGATTAAAGGATTTATCTGGGGTAAGAAGAATTGTTGTGATTGTTTGAGTGCAGCAACAGCGATTTTGATAAACCGATCAATTTTCACCACTCTTCTTTCTGAATGATCACAAAGGACAGGAGTTATTGAGGTGATTCCTAGTTCTGTTAGTTTTTCAATCATCCACTCCATTCTATCATTACTTTTTGTAGGAGCGATTGCAAGATGGATTTTTCGATTAAGACGCTTGTGCTGGTGCGTTTCGGTTTTTTTGGCAATAGCCTTATGAGGAGACGTTTCAGTTAGGATACCTCTCCATTCAAGCCCCTTTCCGTTAGTTAAAGTAATTTGAGTTCCTTTTTCTTTGCGCAGGACTTTAACGAGATGTTTACTTTCTGTACGATCAAAAGTAAAATTCTCTGTATCCGTCGATATATTATGGTCAAAAAATAAAAGCATTCTAAAGGGTTAAACGTGCACTGGCTGGGTCAGAATAACTGCCATGTTTTTTTTGTTGAAGTAGATAATACCCTGCAATTCCAATCATTGCTGCATTATCTGTGGTAAAATCAAGAGGAGGAAGATAGAGTTGCACTTTTTTTTCTTTCGCTATTAAATTCAATTGATTTCTTATTTCTGAATTTGCAGCGACGCCCCCACCCACAACAATTTGATCTATTTTTTTTTCTTCAATGATTTTTTTAATCTTTTTAAGTATTATTTGAACTAAAGTGTATTGTAAACTAGCGCAGAGGTCATTAAGATTTTGCTTTATAAACTGAAGGTTTTTTTGTTCATTTTTATGAATAAAGTTAGTAAACGCCGTCTTTACACCACTATAGCTTACATTGTACCCCTCTAAAACTGGAATTGGAAAAGAAAAACGCTTGGCATCTCCATTCTGTGCTAATTTGTCGATTTCTGGTCCAGCTGGATAAGAGCGTCCCATACGTTTTCCGCATTTGTCAAAGGCTTCTCCTATAGCATCATCCAAAGTGGTACCCAGTAGTTCCATTTCAAAATACTCATTGACAAGAAGAAATTGAGTATGTCCACCAGAAAGTGTGATTCCTAGGAAAGGAAATTTGGGTGTTTGCATTCGCGTATCATCGATAAAATGAGCAAGGAGGTGGCCTTTCATATGATGAATAGGCAATAAAGGAAGGTTTAATCCCAATGCAAGCGACTTGGCAAATGCACTTCCTACCAGCAAGGATCCCAACAAGCCAGGACCTTGTGTGTAAGCGATGGCAGTTAATGCTTTTTTATCGATATTTGCTTCTGTTAATGCCTGTTGAACCACAGCGATGATTTTGGACTGATGGGCTCTTGAAGCGAGTTCGGGAACAATACCCCCGTACACCTTGTGAATCATATGTTGATTGGCAATACAATTTGAGAGTACTTTTCTGCCTTGAAGTACCGCTGCAGCAGTATCATCACAAGAAGATTCAATAGCCAGTATTATCTCGTTTTCGGGCAACATAATGCTTGATGAACGATACAAAAGTAAAATATTAGCATCAAAAAGAAGTATAAAATAGCGTTGATCCTTATCGGTAGCCTTACTTTGGTAGGGGTATTTTTCTTTGGGTTACTCTCTAATTCTTATATACAAACACGAATTGTTGAAAGTATTACAAAAAATATTGTAGAAGTAACCCAACAAAAAATTTCTTTTAAAAAGGTCCATGTTCGATGGAATGGTACATTGGAAATTCAAGATTTTTATCTAGAAGACCATCACAAAGACACCCTTTTGTATGTTCATACTTTGACAACCTCTTTGCTTGGCTATCCAAACATCAAAACCAGCAAATTGTCACTAACCAATGTTTTAGCTGAAGGGGTTTCTTTTAATCTAAAAAAATACAAAGGGGAAAAAAACCATTCCTTAAATGTCTTTTTAAATAAGTTGGAAAAAGACAATGAAGATCAAAGACTGGGTGCACTTAAAATTTCCTCTCTTAAATTAGAGCGATTCGTTTTTAGCTATTTGGATGAGAATGCCATTCAAGATACTATATTGCTGAAACCCTTAAATGCTGTTGCTGAAGCTTTTTCACTAGAAGGGAAAACACTTCAAATGCAACTTAAAAACCTAGAGGGAGAACTAATTGTGCCTATAAGAAAAAAACTAAGTGCCTCAGCATTATTAAGTTTTAAACCCGGGCAATTAAGTTTAAACCATTGGACGCTCTCAGCCGATAATAGTCATTTAAAAGGCAAACTTCTGTTGACTAGTCCCAATCAAAATTTTGAAAATTTTGTTTCTAAAGGAAAAATAAATCTAGAGATTTCTGAAAGTCATTGGGATTTTGCTACCCTTTTTCCTGAAAATTATAACCTAAAAAATATCCCTCCCTTGAAGGCGGTTTTTGATGTTCACGGACCAATATCTTCGATGAATATTGAAAATATTTTTCTCAAAAACCCACTCATCGATTTTAGAGGTAAAATAAAATCTAGCCACATTTTGGATTTGGAGACCATGAATTGGGAGGTAACCATTGACTCGCTTTTAATGAATCCAGACGAAATATACTCGTTACCAATATTACCGAATCAGTTGAGGAAACAGCTATCTCAGCTACCAGACATAAAACTAAAGGGTAAAACTACAATTACAAAAGATTCTATTGGTTTAGATGTTGACACTTCAAATTCTTGGGGGAATGTTGCTTTGCAGGCTAGATTGGGAAAGGGATTAATTAACAAAAACAACTCAGATAAAAGCTTTTCCTTTCAAGCGTATATTGATAAATTAAAAACAAAGAGTTTTGTCTCATCATCTTTACTCTTGCAATTGGGGGCAACCGTAAAAGCTCAGGGCAATCTTGGAAAAGAAAATGACCTTGCATTTTCTTGGAAAGTGAATGAAGGAAATTTGATTACTAAGAATGGCTTAATTGATGGAATTTCTTTAGAAGGAAGAATAGAAGAACAGGAATTTAGAAACACCCTTATTATCGATTCTGATCCTGTAGAATTAAAAAGTGATATCCTTCTCAGTTTTACAGATGAAATTCCAGTATTTACACTGTTGGCAAACATCAATAAATGGGATTTGAATTCGATAGGATTGAAATTTGGGGATGGAAAAAGGATTTTCAAAGGAGTTGTGCTGTCAAATTTTAAAGGAAGGATTTTAGATAGAGGCGAAGGGGAAATTAAAATTTCATCTGCATTTATTGAAAATGACAATCAAATTGTTGGTTTGAATCCCATTTCTATATTCAAGAAAGATGTTGGTTCATCTACACAGTTGACAATAGAAAATACGGATTGTATTTCTGGAGAAGCAAAAGGCGATTTTAAAATTTCCGAATTAAAAGCTTTGTTTTTAAACACGTTTCATCAAGTCTATCCTTTTCTCCCTCTAAGTCAAGTTACTCACCCTCAAGAGGTAAACTTTAAGCTCAATATTTATGAAAAGTTGCTGGATGCACTATATCCAGATTTATCAATTTCTGAAAACATTTCACTTAAAGGTAGTATTAATACAGAAAAATTGCCCAGTCAACTTTTACTGGATGCGCCATTATTGCGTTATAATGACATCCAATTTGAGCAGCTTCATTTTCAATTGAATACCAACAATCCACTTTACAATACATTTTTAAGTGTTGACAACATCTCTCATCCAGCATTCAATGGTAAAAGATTTAATATGATCAGTACTGAAGTTAACGATACTTTGTTTTTTAGATCTGAATTTGAAGCTGTTGGTGAAGGAGTTTCACTTTATGAAGCGAATTTTTATCACACAAAAGAATCTAAAGGAACTTCACATTTTGGTATCAAAAAATCTTCTATACCCATCGGTAAAGACACTTGGATTATCAATCCAAAAAACACAACACAACAAAAGATAAGTTATGTTCCCAATCAAAAAAAAATACAATTAAATAATCTCACAGCAGTTTCCGGTTCACAATCTATGGCATTTTCAGGGAATTACTTCAATTCAGAATCCTATACACTTAAGGCAAATTTAAAAAGGGTGCTTCTGGATCGATTGCTTCCCGACATAGCTGAGTTTCGAATCGCAGGAAAAACAGAATTTAATGCATTAATAAACCGTTCTGAAAAAGATAACGAACTCAATATTTCTGCTGCTATTGAGTCTCTGACAATCAACGAACAGCCTTTAGGAAATCTGATTTTTGTCAGTAAAGGAGATACAGATTTAAACACCTATGCAGCCAATCTAAATTTGATTGAAAATGCAGTTAAAAAAATTGAACTAAAAGGATTTTGGAAAGGGTTAGTAACGCCCAATTTAAATTTTAATATAAAGATCGATGAATTGGATTTATCTTTTTTATCTCCATTAGGTAAGAAGGCATTGAATAAGATTAGGGGAGACATACAAGGAGAGTTCAATTTATGGGGTCCTTTGGATGCCTTGCAACAAAACGGCAGTTTAACTTGGACAGACGGGGGGTTTGCGATTCCTTATCTCAATATTGATTTCGATGTGGCTCAATCTACAGTACAATTGAGTAATCAGAGTTTTTTGTTTGATGCTCTTGAAATAACGGATTCTTCTGAAGGTACAGTGGCAGAAATTAATGGAAATTTTTCACACAATAATTTCAAGAATTGGTTTGCAGATCTTGATATTTCTTCAGATCGAATGCTTTTACTTAACACTCAAAAAAAGCCAGAATCCTTATTTTTTGGTTCCGGTTTTTTAGACGGGAGTGTCCGTTTAACAGGGCCAACCAAAGCATTGAATATTTCTATTGAAGGGTCAACAGAAGAAGGAACTTCAATTAAAATCCCATGGTCGGATAGTTATGGATTATCAGACACTTCTTTTATAACATTTATTGATAAGAATAATAGAAATAAGAATACAGCTCATAATACCATAAATGTATTGCAGGACGTAAAAGGATTGGAATTAGATTTTGAATTAGATGTAAACAATAAAGCCTCTGTAGAGATTGTAATAGATCAAGAAACAGGAAGTTACCTGAATGGTCGAGGGGCGGGGAATCTTTTCATGGAAGTAAATACTAAAGGCAAATTCAATATGTGGGGAGATTTTATTACGTATGATGGAATCTACAATTTTAAAAATCTTGGGGTAATTGATAAAAAATTTGATGTCAAGCCAGGAGGAAGTATTGTTTGGGAAGGTAATCCACTAGAAGCTCAAATGGATTTAGAGGCCATTTATGAAGTTCCTGGTGGCGCCAATCCAGCACTTTTACTGGACAATCCAAATTTTAATAAAAGTATACCTACAGAAGTGTTAATTCGTTTGCAAGGAAATCTTTTAAAACCCGACGATCCTATTTTTGAAATCGATTTCCCAAATACCAGTGGCACTGTAGCCTCTGAAATAAATTACCGTCTTTCGGATCCTCAAAGAAGTCAATTGCAAGCAATATCATTGTTGTCACAAGGTATATTTATAAATGAAGTCAGTGTTTCTATGCAGGGGATTACAAATAATCTTTATCAAAAAGCCTCTGATATTGTTAGTAACCTCATAGGTGAAGAAAATGATAAATTAAAAGTTGGGGTCGATTATTTACAAGGAGATAAAAGCGCACTATTGGATATAGCCACAGAGGACCGTTTGGGCTTTACACTATCAACTAAAATTAGCGATAAGATTCTTTTAAATGGTAAAATTGGGGTGCCGGTAGGTGGGATAGAACAAACACTTATTGTCGGAAATGTTCAAATTGATTTTATTTTAAACGAAGAAGGTACTTTAAGAGCAAAGGTGTTTAATAAAGAAAATGAATTTCGTTACATAGGAGATGAGCTAGGATATACACAAGGTGTAGGACTTTCATATGATGTTGATTTTAATACATTCAAAGAATTAATCAATAAAATTACTTCCCAGAAGGTGCCCTCCAAAGAAGTTGGAAGTGTCAGCCCATTTTCTGAAAATCCACCACTTATAAAATTTGTGGAAAAGAATTGAATCAAACAATATCACTTTTTTTATAAAATTTATTTTCCCATTAGTCTACTGTGAATTTAATAGTTAAATTTGCACCGAAGCCAAGAAAATGAGTATTTCGATAAAGTGTATTGGTGTTTTAACTTCAGGCGGTGATGCTCCAGGTATGAATGCTGCTGTAAGAGCAGTTGTGCGTACATCCTCTTTTTACAACATAAAATGTGTAGCAATTTACAAGGGGTATCAGGGTTTGATTGATAATAACACAAAGGTCATGAACCCTAGAAGTGTAAATAACATTATCAATAAAGGAGGTACTATTTTGAAGTCAGCTCGTTGTCTTGAATTTAGAACTCCAGAGGGAAGAAAAAAAGCATTTGAAACCATTGAAAAACAAAATATCGATGCACTTGTTGTTATAGGTGGTGATGGATCTTTTACTGGAGCTATGATTTTCCAATCTGAGTTCAAGATTCCTGTGATTGGAATTCCCGGTACTATAGATAATGATATTTACGGGACGTCACATACCTTGGGTTACGACACTGCGCTCAATACAGTAATAGATGCAATAGATAAAATTAGAGATACTGCGATCTCTCACAACAGACTTTTTTTTGTAGAGGTAATGGGAAGAGATGCAGGCCATATCGCATTAAACACAGGAATAGGTGCAGGTGCAGAAGAAATTCTTATTCCTGAGGAAAATATGGGATTGGAGCGTTTACTAGATTCTTTAAGTAGAAGTGAGAAGTCAGGAAAATCTTCAAGTATAGTGGTTGTTGCAGAAGGAGATAAGACTGGAAAAAATGTTTTTGAAATAGCTGAATATGTCGAAAAAAACCTGCCGCATTACGAAGTGCGTGTTTCTGTTTTGGGACACATGCAACGAGGGGGAAGCCCAAGCTGTTTTGACAGAGTTCTGGCTTCAAGAATGGGAGTCCAAGCAGTAGAATCACTTCTAAATGGAGACTCTAATGTTATGGTAGGACTTAAAGAGGATAAAATGATTCTTACTCCTCTTGATAAAGCAATTAAAGGAAAGTCTAAAATCAATAAAAACCTTATTCGAGTATCAGACATCCTTTCAATTTAATAATTAATTAAAACACATAAATAATGGCAATCAAAATTGGAATCAACGGATTTGGAAGAATAGGACGATTAGTTTTTCGTTCTGCAATGAAGCAAGACGATGTTACCGTAGTTGGAATTAATGATTTATTAGACGTTGATCATCTTGCATATCTTCTCAAATACGATTCTGTTCATGGTAAGTATGATGGAACCATAGAGGTTAAAGGATCAAATTTGGTAGTAGATGGGCAAACAATAAAAATATCAGCAGAGAGAGATCCAGCAGCGATAGGTTGGGGTGCCTTAAACACCGATGTGGTTGCAGAATGTACAGGTATTTTTACAACTCTTGAAAAAGCCCAATTACATATAGATGGTGGAGCGAAAAAAGTGGTTATTTCTGCTCCCTCGCCAGATGCACCTATGTTTGTAATGGGTGTAAATCACAACGAAGTCCAAGCAAGCCAAAATATTGTTTCCAATGCATCCTGTACTACAAACTGTTTAGCTCCAATTGCTAAAGTTCTGAATGATAATTTTGGAATAGAAGAAGGCTTAATGACCACTGTACACGCTACAACTGCTACTCAATTTACAGTAGACGGTCCTTCAAAAAAAGATTTCAGAGGAGGTAGAAGTTCTCTTGTTAATATTATGCCCGCATCTACAGGTGCTGCTAAAGCGGTTACAAAAGTTATTCCTTCACTTGTAGGAAAGCTTACTGGAATGGCATTCAGAGTCCCTACTGCCAATGTTTCTGTAGTAGACTTGACCGTGCGTTTGTCCAAAGAAACCTCCTACGATGAAATCAAGTCTGTGATGAAAAAACACGCTGAAACTGATTTAAAGAACATTTTAGGATATACTGAAGAAGATGTAGTTTCTCAGGATTTTGTTGGAGATGTTCGTACTTCTATTTTTGATGCAGGAGCAGGTATGGAGTTAAATTCAAAATTCTATAAAATCATTTCATGGTATGATAATGAATGCGGTTATTCGAATAAGCTTATCGATCTAGCAAAACACATAAATCAACTCTAACAAACAGTCTGTATAGATGATTTTAGTAGTAGACAGTGGATCGACTAAAACGGATTGGATCGCCGTCGACGGTGATGGCAATATTTTGTTTTCTACTCAGACACTCGGTTTAAACCCTCAAGTACTTTCAAGTGATATTCTAAGGGAACGTATAATTAATAATTACGACCTTTACCAAAACAGAGAAAAAGTTACACACCTCTATTTTTATGGAGCAGGATGTGGGGTCGATTCTCCTCAACAAAGAATTAGAAAGGTTTTTGACGAAATCTTCACTGAAGCCGACATTGTAATTAAAGAAGATACTTATGCTGCTGTTTACGCTGCTTCTAGACCCAATGAAAAATCTATAGTTTGTATTTTAGGGACAGGTTCCAACTGTACCTATTTTGACGGAAAAGAAATCGAACAACGGGTCACTTCTTTAGGATATGTACTCATGGACGAGGCCAGTGGAAACTTTTACGGGAAGCAGCTCATCCGCAGTTATTATTTTAATTCCATGCCCAAAGAGCTTGCGAAAAAATTTGAAGATGAGTATGACCTTACACCCGATACTATTAAGGAAAACATTTATCGCAGAGAAAATCCAAACGCCTATTTGGCTAGTTTTTCTAAATTCTTAATTGAACACAAAGACAATCCCACCTTCCAAAAGATCATAGAGAATGGATTGGAGCGTTTTATCGATCATCAAATTCTTCAGTTTAGTAATGCAAGAGAAATTCCGATTCATTTTATTGGATCCATATCCTTTTTCTTAAAAGAAGAAACAGAACGGGCGTTAAAAGCAAAGGGGCTAAGAATGGGAAGAATTGTTAAAAGACCTATAGATGAACTTGTGAAATACCACATTAAACTTCTAGAAGAAGGAAAATAGTTTTATTTAACAGCAATCACAGAAATTTCAATTCGAACGTTTTTGGGCAAAGTTTGAACTGCCACTGTCTCTCTAGCAGGAGCTGTTTCATTGTCAAAATAAGCACCATATACTTGATTGACTTCACCAAAATTATCCATATTGTCAAGATAGATAGAACTTTTAACTACATTTTCAAAACTCATATTTGCGGCTTCCAGTATGGATTTAAGATGTTCCATGACCAATTGAGTTTCTTCTTTGATAGTTCCAGAGAAAAGTTCCATAGTAGAGGGTATCAAAGGGATTTGCCCTGAAACATAAAGAGTATTTCCCACTTTTATGGCCTGATTATACGGACCTATAGGTGCTGGAGCATTTAGTGTAGTTATGATTTCTTTTTTCACTTTTTGTCTTTGCTTAAAAATACCACTATTTATCGGGTTAATAACTTTTATTTGGTTCACTTTGCTTTTCATATTTGATATCACTCAACAAACCTGATTTAATTCCGATAAAAAAGTTCCATGAAGCTCGATCACTAAATGGAACCCAACTAAAATTTAATCGCCAACTGTTCAAATCGCGATCAAAGCGCAACTGTGTGTATGTAAATCCTTTTCCTTTAAAGTCGTAACCAGAAGAAACACCCACCTTCCATTTTGGGGTTAAATCGACGTTACCAGAGAACATAAGGGAATTATTCGAAAAGTCGTTTTGGCCTCTATTGTTATTGTATGTTAAAGAATAAGCAAGGGTTAGATTCCAAGGAATTTTAGATTGATAACTGGGGTATTTTGGTGGTGGATCACTATTTTCATTATTCATTCTGCGATCAGAAAAATCTTCTGCTCTTCCAAAAAGATCGTCGTCACGACCCCCACTTGATGTTGATTCTCTTCGGTTGAGCTCATTTTCATTTTTATTGTTACTATCCCCCTCAAGTTGGGAACTTGAAAAAGAATAATTCATATTTACATTTGCACTGGTAAGTCTTAATAATCCCCCTCCATTGGCAATATGATAGGTGTTGATTCTTACTTTATTTTCATTTAATGTGTAGGGATCTAATGTTGCTCCTACATTAACACTCATTTTATTTTTTAATAATGAAAAGCCAGTACCCATTCTTACGGGACTCCATCTCAGTGAATCTGCAGCAAAATTATGAGAGGTAGAAATATTTAAATTGTTAAGTAAAACGACCTTTTTTGGCCCTTTTGCTGTACTGTCTTTATCTCGAACTTTAGCCTCAAAATTATTTCCTAGACTGATGGACATATTGTTTGCTAAACTCCTACTAGGAACTCCAAATAAACTGTTTTGATAGCGTGTGTATTCTGCTGTATTACCCTCTGCATCTACTATGTAGGTATCATAATATTGTTCGAAACTGGGTCTATTTGAATAGCCAATACTGGGTCTTAGTGTATGTCGAATGGATTGAATTTTTTTATCTTCACCAAAATTCACGGTTCCATAGATCGTGGTTCCCAATGAGGCACTTAAATTGTATTGTCTAAAAGCACCTATTTTTCTAATGGTGTCTTTAACTATCCCAACTTCTTTTGAAAAGTCAGAATAGCGTACCGTATTTTGTGTCCAAACTTCCTCATAATTTGCACTGGTAGACAAACTCAAGTATTTAAATAGCTTAAAGTTGGTACTTAGGGGTATGGAATGTTTCATGCCCGTTTTGGCATTGTCAAACATAGTGGGACCAAAGAGAGCATCTTCTGTTGTAATTATACGGTTTTCTGCCCGGCCTGAGTATTGAAAATTTATATTTTGAAAAAAACCTTTCTTAGCTCCTACCTTGGGAGCGAAAGGAAAGATACGTTCCATTGTAGCTTGAAAAGTGGGTAGAGTTAGGTTCACAGATTTCGATTGGGAGTTTTGAGACATTGCTGTTGTAAGTGAGATATTGACCCTTGGATATTCGGGGAAGGATTTTGAGTATGAGATCGAAGAACTCAAATTGTTATTTAGAAAGTTGGGTGAGTTAAGTTGGTTAATGGATTGTCTGTAATAATCACTACTACCAAAATTTACAGAGGCTGAGAAAGTGGAATTTGGGCTTGATTTAGGGTCTTTTGAATGGGACCATCGAACATTGAAAACAGTTGATTTTGAGTAGTTTGGTAGCCCTCGTGATTCATTGATTAAATTTTCGTATCGGAAACTAAAATTTCCTCTGTATTTATAGCGAACATTGTATTTAGAGTCTCCTCGAAATCCATAGCTTCCATTTGTGTAATAATCTGCAATTAACGAAAGATCGAAATAATCAGATAAAGCAAAATAGTACCCTCCGTTTTGTAAATAATATCCTCTGAGATTACTTTCTCCTATTGAGGGAATAATAAATCCGGATTCTTTTGTTTGTGAAGAAGGGAAATAGGCAAATGGAAGTCCTACTGGAGTTGGAACATCCGCAATAAACATATTGGTAAAACTAGTGATGATTTTACCGCCAGGAATAATCTTTCCTTTTCTAACTTTAAAGTAGTAATCAATACCTTCTTCATCATTTCCTAACAATTTTCCCGCAGTACTGACACGGGCATCTTTTAAATAATAAACAGAATCATTTTGTTTTTTGGTGAGCGCAGCAAAAATATCCATTCCATTTTGACCGGATTTGGAATTCCAGATCAGGGCTTTTTGAGTGTCAAAATTAAATCGAATGGAATCCGGATTAACTTCATTATTAGCTTGTTTGAAATAGGGGTATTGTACTAAAACCGAATCAACTTCTATTCTTCCAGCATTGACTTCATTTGTTTGGTAGTCCAAAATAATAATTCCAGCTCGAAGTTCTATGTCCTGGTAATAGAGTTCTGCCTCATTGTAGAGGATTAATTTATTTTCTTTGCGGTTGATACGTACACAGTCTATGGCAGTATATTTAACTTTGGATAGTAGGAGGGGTTTTTTAGAACTTGGTTTAATACTGTCTAATAATGCTTTTTCAGGATTTTGATCTTGGAGTTCTTGTCCAAAAGAGAATAGTGTTCCAATGAAAAAGAATAATGAAGCAATATGATAAAACTTTGTTTGCAAAGCGATAAACCCTAAATTTGTTTTATATGGTTTAAACTATCAAAATTAATGATATTTTTAAGGATGTATCAACATTTTAAGTCTTATTATGAAACAGTAATAAACTCTTTTAAGAAGCTGAATTTGCTTTTATTGTTTGTATTTGTAGTTTACCCCTCTGGAATTGATCTTTTTGCTCAAGACAAACCTTTTGTTGTAGTCCTGGACGCAGGTCATGGAGGACATGATTCCGGAAATAGAGGAAATGGATATTTTGAAAAGAATATTGCACTTAGTATCGTATTAAAGATTGGCAAGTTATTGGAGAATAAATCAGGTTTTAAGGTAATTTACACTCGCAAATCTGATGTATTTGTTGACTTGATAGATCGAGCCAAGATCGCTAACAGGGCAGATGCAGACTTATTCCTCTCTATCCACTGCGATGCATTCACCTCTTCTAAAGCCTTTGGTGCAGGTACTTTTGTTCTAGGATTGCACGAAAATGAAAGAAATTTCAAGGTGGCTCAAAAGGAAAATTCTGTAATTTTTTTGGAGAAAGATTATGAAAAAAACTACGATGGGTTCAATCCCAATGACCCAGAGTCTGTAATTAGTTTGATCTTGATGCAAGAGACTTATCTCGATCAGAGTATAGCAGCGGCAAGTAGTATTCAAAAGAGTTTTGTTAATAATTTGAGTCGAAAAGATCGAACCGTAAAACAAGCTGGATTTATAGTATTAAAGTACACCTATATGCCTAGTGTTTTGGTAGAAACAGGTTTTTTGACCAATGCATCAGAAGGAGCTTTTTTGAATTCTAGTAAAGGGCAGAACAATATGGCTGAAGCAATTGCAAGGGCTGTAATTGACTATAAAAAAGAACGCGATGCGAGTTTTCAAGCCACTTCACTTGTTCCTAATATTAATTTAGACAATTCTGTTTCTGACACAAAATCAGAGATTGTATTTAAGGTCCAAATTGCTGCCGCCAAAAAGAAATTGCAACTTGCTCCTTACAATTTCAACGGATTGACTTCGGTATCTAGAGCTAAGTCTGGAAAATTATATCGATACTATTATCAAGAATGCAGGTCCTATGATTTAGCAAAACAGTATCTTGAAGAAGCTCAAAACAGCGGATTTAAAAGTGCCTTTATCGTGGCTTTTGATGGTGAAAAAAAAATAACAATTGATGAAGCACTGAGACTTTTAAAATGATGCTGTTCAAGAAATTATTTCTAAATTTGTGATGCACCTTTAAAGAACAATTATTTTGAATCTTTCTCGTGAATTAAAAACAGCCATTCTTGTTTTAAGCTGTTGTCTAATTTTCATTTTTGGTTTTAGCTATCTTAAAGGTAGCTCGTTATTAAATCAAGAAAAAATTGTTCATACCTTATACCAAGACGTAGAAGGCTTGGTGATAGGAGCAAACGTTACCATCAGTGGAATGAACGTAGGCAAGGTTAAAAAAATAGATTTTGATGAAAATTACGAAAAAATTAAGGTGACTTTTAGCTTGCGTGAGGATTTGTCTTTCTCAGATCAAAGTGTAGCACAGCTTTATGAGGCGGGCCTTATTGGCGGAAAAGCCATAGCAATTCTTCCTAAATACGACTCCACTAATGTCGTCCAGACGGGAGCCGTTTTACCCTCAGAAATTAAACCAGGATTAACAGAATTGGTTAATCAGCAGATTGCTCCCTTACAAGATAAGATAGAGGGCCTGTTAACTTCAGCAGATTCTTTATTCGCAGGGGTTAGTAATGTGATGAATTATGATACTCAAAATAATCTCAAAGCAACCTTGGAAAGTTTCGTAAAAACTGCAGAGAATCTTAATGTAATTACTTCACAAGTAAAACGTATTGTAAAGGTTAATGAAAAGGGATTGAATAGTACTTTAAATAATTTGGAAAAAGTAAGCGGAAACCTGAGCCAAATTACGGATTCGCTATCTCAACTACCTCTTAATGCAATAGTTAAAAACTTTGAAGCCACCTCAGCTCAACTTAAAATGATAATCGAAGGGCTAGAATCTGGTGAAGGTTCTGCAGGAAAACTTTTACAAGAGGAAGGTTTGTATAATAACTTGTTGAACTCTTCAAAGTCCTTAGAATTATTGCTATCCGATTTAAAAGCACATCCAAAACGCTACGTACACTTTTCAATTTTTGGCAGGAAAGAAAAGTCTAACAAGAAAAAATAATCTTTATGGCCTACCTGCCAAATCTGCTTTTTTCTATACTTATTTTTTGCGGACTGGGTCTTTTTATAAGAAACTTATTAAGAATAAGAAGAAACATCAATCTGGGAAAAAAAATAGATTTTAAAAGCAGTCCAAAACAGCGATTAAAAAAGATGATACTCCTCGCTTTTGGACAAAGGAAAATGTTGGACCGTCCCCTAGTGGGATTTCTTCACCTGATCGTTTACATTGGATTTATTTTCATCAATATTGAACTCCTAGAAATTGTATTGGATGGAATAACAGGTAGTCATCGTATTTTGGCTCCTTTATTAGGAAGCTTTTACAATTTTTTAATTGCTGCTTTTGAAGTATTAGCGCTCTTGGTTTTAGTGGCGGTGTTCTTTTTTTGGGCAAGAAGAAATCTTCTGAAGATAAAGCGGTTTTTAAGCAAAGAGATGACAGGCTGGCCGAAAAAGGATGCCAACTACATTCTCTACTTTGAAGTTCTTTTGATGTTTTTGTTTCTAGCAATGAATGCAACAGATCAATTACTTCAGTTCGGAGCAGTAAACGGGTATATAAAAGCGGGTAGTTTTCCTGTATCTCAATTTTTAGTACCCTATTTTCAGGCTTTTTCTTTGGAAACTGTACAAGTATTCGAACGGTTTTTTTGGTGGGCGCACATCATAGGAATCCTTCTATTTTTAAATTACCTCTACTATTCGAAACATTTACATATTCTTTTGGCTTTTCCAAATACCTATTTTTCCAATTTAGAACCTATCGGAAAATTGAGTGTCAATCAGCAGATTAGAAAAGAAATTAAATCAATGCTTGCCCCTTCATCTCAAGCCACAAGCGATGCACAACCCCCGGAAAAATTTGGAGCATCAGATGTTTTTGATTTGAGTTGGATTCAGCTTATGAATGCCTACAGTTGTACAGAATGTGGACGATGTACGAGTGTTTGTCCTGCTAGTCTGACTGGAAAAAAACTATCGCCTCGAGCTATTGTGATGAAAACCAGAGATCGTTTGGAGGAAGTAGGCGAAAATTTAAATAAAAACAAAGGAATTTTTGTTCCTGATAATAAAGAATTACTTAATGATTATATTAGCACAGAAGAACTTTGGGCATGTACAAGTTGTAATGCTTGTGTAGAGGCTTGTCCAATTGAAATAAATCCCCTGTCAATTATTATGGACATGAGACAATATTTAGTATTGGAAAAATCTGCTGCCCCCACAGAACTCAACTCCATGTTGTCAAATATTGAAAATAATGGGGCACCTTGGCCCTTTAGTAATCAAGATCGTTTGCAATGGGCAAATGAAATTTAATTTAAACCAATAGAAAAGCACCGAGAAGAAGCAGAAAGTTATTTACATAAAAAAGTTGAAAATGGGGAGTTGATCAGTCCTGTACTTCCAGAAGGGATAAAAAACTATTTAATTGACATTGACGGAACCATTTGCGATGATATTCCCAATGAAGAACCTGAACGCATGGCAACTGCAAAGCTGTATCCAGATGCTTTAGAGACTTTAAACAAGTGGTATGATGAGGGTCATTTAATTTGCTTCTTCACTTCCCGAGTTGAATCACACAGAAAAGTAACAGAAAAATGGTTAAAAGAGAATGGCTTTAAATACCACAGTCTTTTGATGGGTAAACCTCGTGGCGGAAATTACCATTGGATAGACAATCATTTGGTGAAAGCAACCCGATACAATGGAAAATTTACTGATTTGATTGAAAAAGAAGTAACAATAGAGGTTTTTGACGACGGTCAATCGCAATCATAACCATGAGTATAAACATACCTACTTTAGCGGATTTAAAAGCAGAGCAGAAACAAGCTGATATCGTTTTCTGGGTAGGTTGTGCAGGAAGTTTTGATGAAAGAGCAAAAAAAATCACCAAAGCATTTGTTAAAATTCTTCACCAAGCAGGAGTTAATTTTGCGGTTTTAGGAGTAGAAGAAAGCTGTACAGGCGATCCTGCAAAGCGTGCCGGTAATGAATTTTTATTTCAAATGCAAGCCCTACAAAACATATCAACCTTGGATCAATATGGAGTAAAAAAGCTAGTAACTACTTGTCCTCATTGCTTTAATACCCTTAAAAATGAATATCCGGAACTAGGAGGTAATTATTCGGTTCTTCATCATACACAGTTATTAAAGGAGTTGATATCTGAGGGAAGCCTCACAGTAAACGGAGGAACATTTAAAGGCAAGCGTATTACTTATCACGATCCATGTTATTTGGGCAGAGCAAACCAAATCTACGAAGCGCCGAGAGAATTGATACAGAAACTCGATGCTGAGTTGATCGAAATGAAGTCCTGTAAATCCAAAGGATTGTGTTGTGGTGCTGGAGGAGCCCAAATGTTTAAAGAATCAGAACAAGGAAACCAAGAAATCAATATGGAACGGACTGAACAGGCAATTGCAACAGAAAGCGAAATTATTGCTGCTGCCTGTCCCTTTTGCAATACCATGCTCACAGATGGTCTTAAAAACAAAGAGAAAGAAAACAAAATCCGGGTAATGGACCTTGCTGAAATGATTGCAAGTGTAAATGATTTATAAACTATGTACATTCCGTTTGATCACATGCCTGATGAGGCTCGGGTTTGGATTTATCCTTCAAATCGACCTTTTTTAGAATCTGAATTAGAATTAATTAGAGATTCTCTTGAACAGTTTATAGCCCAGTGGACAGCACACAATCAAGTTCTTGAGGCCTCTTATGACTTGCCTTATAATAGGTTTATTGTCCTTGCAGTCAACCAGAAAAAAGTTTCGGCAAGTGGGTGCTCCATCGATACTTCTGTTCGTTTTATTCAACAGTTAGAAAGTGAGTTTGAGCTTGTCCTACTGGATAAAATGAATGTCACCTTTAAGCAAGGAGATTTTTTGGCTCACAAACCTCTTGATGAATTTATAAAAATGGCTAAAGCCAGATCGGTCTCTGGTGCTACTATTGTTTTCAATAATCTTGTCAATACTGTTGGTGATTACAAACATTTTTGGGAAGTTCCAGTACAAGACAGTTGGCACAGTCGTTTTATCAAATAACTTTACTCTTTCTATCTATGTTTTTCAAGAAGCTTATATTTTTTTCTAGTGTTTTGAGTTTCCTGTATCTACGCTCACAAACTCCAGATCCTTTACTTGATTTAGAAAACCCAATCGAGCAACAGCAATGGGTGGATCGTATTTACCACGAGATGACGTTAGAGGAAAAAGTAGGTCAATTGTTTATGCCTATGGTATTTACAGAAAAAGACAGTACACACTACAAGCAAACGTTAAATCTTATTGAGAATTACAAACTTGGAGGATTGGTTTTTTCTTTAGGAGGTCCAGTAGAACAATCACAATGGCTCAATAGTTTCCAAAAAGCCTCCAAAACCCCACTTTTAATCGCTATAGATGCAGAATGGGGAGTTGCAATGCGTTTGGACTCTGTCACTTCATTTCCATGGCCTATGACCTTAGGGGCTGTAAAAGACACGACACTTTTAAGGGCTATTGGAAAAGAGATGGGTCGACAAGAAAAACGACTTGGTATTCATTACAGTTTTAGCCCAGTTTTGGATATAAATACCAATCCAAAAAATCCGATTATCGGAAATCGTTCCTATGGAGCTTCAGCAGAGCGGGTAGTTCGGCAGGCAATGGCAGTGATGAAGGGACATCATGAAGTAGGTATTTTAACTTCAGGAAAGCATTTTCCCGGTCACGGAGATACTGCTCAAGATTCACACAAAACACTACCTACAGTCTCTTTCTCTGCCAAACGAATCCGAGAGGTTGAGCTAGAACCCTATAGACAGCTTATAAATAATGGACTTTCCTCTGTAATGGTTGCACATCTCAACGTACCCAGTTTGACAGAAGAGGGACTGCCCACCTCTCTTTCTAAAGAGGTCATTCAAGAGATATTAAAAAAGGAGTTGAAATTTAAGGGACTGGTCGTTACAGATGCTTTAAACATGAAGGGAGTATCAGAATACAATAAAGTTGAAAACATTGACCTAACTGCTTTTTTGGCAGGTCATGATCTACTTTTGATATCCAATGATATACCGAAAGGAATTGAAGCAATTGTAAAGGCTTATAAAAAGGGTAAAGTTACTGAAGATCGCTTATCTCATTCCGTAAAAAAAATTCTAAAAGCAAAGTATAAAGTAGGCTTACACAATTATAAAGCGGTGGAAACGACTCACTTAATAGAAGATTTAAACTCGGTTGCAGCCACAGCTTTATACACTGACGCAATGGGTAAAGCATTGACTTTGCTCAAAAACGATCAAAACCTTCTTCCGCTTAAGGGGAAAAATACCATCGGTCATATTGCCTTGGGAGAAGCGCCTAGTGCTAGTTTTGAATCACAACTTAGAAAATACAGTTCAATTATAAAGATTGAGGGGGTCAATGCAGTTAATGCATTAGAAAAAACCAAGAAGATGGATACACTCATTGTAAGTTTTCATAGATCCAATGAAAATCCTTGGAAGGCATCTGATTTCTCTCAAGAGCAAATCGAAATAATATCAAAATTAGCAGCTAAAAAAACCTTAATATTAGATGTTTTTGTTAAGCCATATGCTCTGGCTGCTTTAGAAGAGGTTCGCAGCATAGATGCACTATTAGTGAGTTACCAAAACAGTCCAATCTCACAGCAGCTTAGTGCGGATGCTCTTTTTGGCGCACAGTCTATAAGCGGCAGATTACCTGTCAATGTTTCAAATTCGTTTCAAGAGGGAGCTGGTTTGGATTTACTCAAGCAACATCGTTTGGGATATGCCAGTCCAGAGATAATGGGGTTTGACAGTAGGCAATTATCTGAGATAGAAAGATTAGCACAAGTCGCTATCGACTCAGTAATGACTCCAGGTATGCGTGTACTCGTGGCACGTAAAGGTAAAATGGTTTACGACAAAAGTTTCGGTTATCATACGTATAAAAAAAAAAGAAAGGTAAAAAATGAGGATATATATGATTTAGCCTCTCTGACTAAAATTTTAGCAACCCTACCTTTGGTTATGAAAGCCGTATCGGAAGGAAAGCTTCACTTAGAGACTACAGTAGCAGAACTCCTACCCAACTGGAAAGAAACCAATAAAGCTAACATTACTTTAAAACAAATGCTTTCTCATCAAGCATTCCTCTATCCATGGATTCCTTTTTATAAAGAAACACTTAATAGTAAAGGCTTTCCTAAAAAATCAATTTATCAATCCAGGGCCTCAGAGCATTATAATCTTATGGTAACGCCCAGACTTTTTTTAAAATCTGATTTTGAAGAAGAAATGTACCAGCAAATAAAAGGAAGTGTTTTAATTGAATCTCCAATCTCAAAATATTCTGATCTGCCCTTCTATATTTTAAAAAAATATTTTGAAACTGAAAGAGGCAAAGCCTATAACCAATTGGTACACGAAGAAGTTTTTCAGCCATTGGGTTTGACGCGTATCACTTATCAGCCTTTGACTAAATTTTCTAAAGAGGAAATAGTGCCATCAGAGGTAGATTCCTATTTTAGGCATGAAACACTTCAGGGCAGTGTTCATGATATGGGAGCAGCCATGCAAGATGGAATAGGGGGGCATGCAGGTTTGTTTGGGGATGCTTACGATGTTACAGCTCTTATGTTGATGTATCTTCAAGAGGGAGAATACAATGGAGTATCTTTGTTAAAAGGAAATGTGATAAGTCAATTCAATCAAAGATATTATGATGATCTAGGAAATCGCAGGGGTATAGGTTTTGACAAACCCCAATTAGAAGGTGCTCATCAATCTACTTGTGGTTGTGTCTCCGAAAAGAGTTTTGGTCATTCGGGTTATACAGGTACTTATGCCTGGGCAGACCCTGAAGATGAAATAATTATCGTTATTTTAGCTAACAGAACGTATCCAAACGATAATTTTACTTATAGTAAGAGTAATATCCGTACCCGGATTCAAGAATTGGTTTACAAGGCATTAATTATATAACAGAAAGGATCTAAAAGTGAAAATTGCAATTGTATGTTATCCTACCTTTGGAGGAAGCGGAGTTGTTGCCACAGAATTGGGACTTGCTTTATCAAAAAAAGGACATCAAATTCACTTCATTACATACAACCTTCCCGTTCGATTGGAAGCCTTGAAAGACCCAAACATCTTTTTTCACGAAGTAAACGTGCCGGATTACCCCTTGTTTAAGTATCAGCCCTATGAATTGGCACTTTCTAGCAGACTTGTTGATGTTGTAAAATTGCATTCCATTGATATTCTGCATGTGCATTATGCAATCCCTCATGCTTATGCAGCCTATATGGCAAAGCAAATGTTAAAAGATATTGGCATCCAAATACCAATAGTAACTACCTTACACGGAACAGACATTACTTTGGTGGGTAGTCATCCTTTTTATCGTCCGGCGGTAACTTTCAGTATCAATCATTCGGATCGGGTGACAGCGGTTTCTGAAAGCCTTAAACAAGATACTTTGCGCCTTTTTGAGCTCCAAAAGAAAATAGAAGTCATACCCAATTTTATCGATACCGAAGCGATTCGATCAAAGGGCAAGCCTTGTGAACGTTCTTTGTTGGCCGAAAAGGAAGAAAAAATCATAACGCATATCAGCAATTTTAGACCGCTTAAAAGAGTGATGGATGTGATTTCTATTTTTGAGGGGATTCTGCCCAAGGTAAAAACAAAATTAATGATGGTTGGTGAAGGCCCAGAAAAACAAAAGGCGGTTGAATATGTCCATTCAAAAGGGTTGCAAAAGCATGTTTTGTTTTTAGGAAACAGTAATGAGATCGATAAAATTTTATGCTTTTCTGATTTGTTTCTTTTGCCTTCTGAAAAAGAAAGTTTTGGACTTTCAGCTCTTGAAGCGATGGCTCACGGAGTTCCTGTAATTTCCTCAAACGCAGGAGGTCTTCCAGAGGTTAATTTGCATGGAGAGACTGGTTACTTGTCGGCTGTAGGATCAGTAGACGAAATGATAAGTAACAGCCTTCTGTTATTGCAAGACCATCAGCTACATGCGACTTTCAAGAAGCAGGCTAAAATTCAATCAGAAAGATTTAATTTGGAAACCGTTGTTCATCAATACGAACAAGTATATTCCGATGTTTTGGCATCAATACAATTTTAATTTCCTAATTTATTTAGGGTGGTAAATAGTTTTTGCTTCCGAATACACTGTTTCTTTATCTAGGGACATCTTTTTAGTTTTAAACTGAGCATATAGCTCCATTTGATCGTTATAATGGGGTGATTGCGGATGGTCCGAACTACCATAAGAAATTACAGATTCGATTTTTACCCCTTCGGGTGTGAACTGAACTAATTCGATGTATGACTCGCCGCTTACTACTTTTACTTTACCATCCTTATGAGGTTTTGCAGCCATGGCAGTAATCACATCAGGCAATCCAAAAATAGGAATTTCTTTGTCTCCACGTACCAATTTTTGGTAGTTACCTAACGAAACCTCCAGGGTATTAAAATGCTTCAGAAGGTATTTTTTTGTGTTTCGCAAAGCTTCAATGAGGAGGGTAGGAGGAAAAATTTTAGGTTCAGGCAAGCGGTTATAAAAAGGACGCAATTCATTATAAAAAACAGCAAACACTCCTGCACCTATAGAATTGGGATCTGCTTTACGATCCCAGCGCTGAAGTTCTTCAATGAGCATTTCTACTTCAGGATAATTTTCTGGCTCAAGTCGATCGAGGTGGTTGATGTTCATCCAGTTGAAATTATAAGGCTTTGGATACTGATGGTCGTATTTTATTTTTTTAAAATCTTGATAGTCTAGTTTGTCATATTGATCAATAAGGGTTTTAAGTCGTTTTGAACGATTGTTGTCGTAGGTTTCAAATCCCATGTTTTGATTGTAGTTTTCTGTTTTGGGGTTGTCCTCTTCTGCCGAGGATCTAAAAGGTGTGTGATTGGCATTGTATACAAAACCAGACTTGGGCTGAATGACTTGGGGAAGTTCTTCGATATCATAATATTCCGTCCATAATGTATTTTTAGTATTTCCAGGCACAACCCCTTCCCAATTGTATCCTTCAGTGCGTTTGGGAATTAGGCCATTTGATAGGTAAAAAATAGTATCATTTTTATCCGCATAACCTATGTTGTATCCGGGCAGAGCCTTCATTTTAAGTGCTTTATAAAAAGAACTAAAATCATACGCTTTGTTCATACGCCACCATTGCTCTAACGCACGTATTTCAAACAATGCACCAGTTCGTAAGGCATAAAAGCCAGATTTATTTTTTAGCGTAGGTCCGTAGATACTTTGGTAGTATTTCTTTTTTATTGGAAGGGGTATTCCAAATAATTTGAGAGTCAATTGAGCCTCTTTTTGTTCTAGGCTTAAATACTCATTGTCAACTTTGTATTGCAATTTGTTTTTTGGATGCATTTCTAAGGCAAAAACATCTGTTTTATCCGGCTGATTTACTGTATGGCTCCATGCTAAATTTTCATTAGCTCCAATTAAAATATTAGGGCTTCCTGCAAATAAAGCACCTAAAATATTTGTTCCTTCTTCACTGCACAAATGTGCTTCGTACCAGGAAACAGGCCCATCAAGGGGTTGATGTGTGTTAATTGCTAGATAGGTATTTCCATCTTTTGTTTTGGCACTGTTAAAGGCAAAAGTATTGGATCCTTTGTGCTGTTCTTCTTTTTTAAATTCAAATTCTAATTGATTGTTTATAATCCGTGAAACCCATTGATCTCCTTTTGAGGAGATGAAAAGTTGAAGTTGTGCGTAGCGCATCATTTTCTTTTCGTCAATGGGAAAAAGATCAGGGACTAAAACTTCATTAGGATGGTTTAGTGCATAACTGTTCATTCCCGCAGCATAGCCACGAACTATTTTTTTGTATTCGGGACTTATTGCAGTATTGTAATTTTTCTCAAAAAGAGCTTCAGAACCAATGAATTGGGCAATAAAATCTGCTCCTAAACCTGGATTACCTATGTGTTTAGAAAGAAGATTATTGCCTGCAAGATACCCCAGCTGAATGGTATTGAAATCATCTTCAGCGTGTGCCCATGCGAGTCCATATGCTACTTCAGCATCTGTTTTTGCAAAAATATGAGGTACTCCATAGCGGTCTCTGACAATATCTATGTTTTCAGTTTGGATTTGTGCTATTCCGAGAGTTAGGGGCAAAAAGAGCGTGAGTAAACGTAAAGACTTTTGCATCAATTTTTTTGATTCAATATATTGTTTTTAAACCAAAAATGATTTGAGCTTAAAGAAAAATCTCTATATTCATCTAAATCTTTTAAATAAATGAAAACATTAGCAATTCACTTGATTTTATTCCTTTTTGCCATCCCTGTTTTGGCTCAGGAGTCTTTATTTAACGAAAAAAACCTCGATGGTTGGAACATACATGGAACCGAGTTATGGTATGTTGAAAATGGATTATTGGTTTGTGAAAGCGGTCCGGACAAAGCATATGGATATTTATCCACTAAAAAATATTATGATGATTTTGAGCTTTCATTGGAGTTTAAACAAGAAGCAAATGGAAACAGCGGTGTTTTTATTCGATCTACTTTTGAAGAAACCAAAGTGAGCGGTTGGCAAGTAGAAGTTGCGCCACCAGGAAATAATACAGGTGGAGTTTATGAGTCTTATGGTAGAGGATGGTTAATTAAACCAGAGCCTGAGAAAGACAAAGCATTAAAGATGGGAGATTGGAATACGATGCGTATTCGTGTGGTTGGTGATCTCATTGAGAGCTGGCTTAACGGTACACCAATGATTTCATTAAAAGATGAAAAGATAGGAGAAGGTAAAGGAGCAATCGCTTTGCAAATTCACGATGGGGGTGGAATTAAAGTTCGTTGGAGAAATCTCATTGTTACTCCTTTATAAGAGTTGGTTTATGGACTTTGCTAAGACAAAATCCTTTTGAGAAATTCCTTTTACGTCATGGGTATATAGTTTTACCTGTAAAGAACTGTAATTATTTATGAGAATCGGATGGTGATTTTGTTCCTCTGATATCAAAGCTATTTTGTTAATAAAAGAGATAGCTTGAATAAAATTTATGAAATTGAATGTTCTAACTAGTTTTTTTTTGTGGAACTCCCATTCTGGTAGATTTTTAATTTGAAGCTTTATTTCTTCTTCAGTAAGAGCAAGTATCATTTCAGTTTTTATTATTTCAATACAATTAACTTCCTTTACAGGCTCCGTTTGTAAATCTTAAAACACCTTTAGAAGTTGCGATACAGTCATTCGAATAGGTTTTTCCATCACAACCACACACTGGTTCATAAATAAGGTAACAAGCTGTGTTTTCATCTATTTTTGATGTATCAATACAAAGATTTTCTTCACATTCTGTTCTTTTAGTACAGACACTAAAAAGTAAGAATAAAAGAAACACAAATAAATATTTCGTTGGTTTCATAAAAGGAGTTCTGGGGTTCTTAACTAAGTTTTTTAATAGCTCCAATAAAGGTGTCGATTTCTTGAACAGTTGTAAACACGTTCGGTGTTATTCTACATCCTTTCACATTAGCATAGTCTATAGCAACTGTAAAGATTCCAAATTCATCATAGAGTCGCTTTGCAAGAGTTGCAGGTTTGAGGTTTTTCAGCCCTATATTTCCTATACCACAACTTCTCCAAGCATCATATGGAGTATTTATTACAACATTTGAAACCCCTCTAAGGGCTTCTTGCCATCGTGTTTTTAGCATTCGAAGGCGTTCTTCTTTATTTTGAATCCCAATCCAATTGAGATAATCAATAGCATCAAGGATACTCAAGTCTGTAGCTACAGGATGAGTTCCTGTATGACTTAATCTTCTGATTTTGGTGAGATCTTTTTCATGATCGGCTAGTAGCGGCCATATTTTGGGTATGTGTTCAGGGCGGACATATAAAAGTCCAGCACCTAGTGGAGTTGCTAACCATTTGTGAAGGCTGGAACCATAGTAATCACAGTCTAGGTCTTCTATTTTAAAATCAAAATGACCAATGCAATGGGCTCCGTCCACCAGAACTTCTACACCATAACCATGTGCCATTTCACAGATTTTTTTGACAGGGAGAATATGACCTGTTATATTAATCATGTGACTGATCATGATCAATTTTGTTTTGGAGGTTATTTGGTTTTTATACAACTGTACAATTTCCTCATCATTTTTAGGATGATTTGGAACGGAAACTTTTCGAAGCGATACACCATGTCTTTTTTCAACCTGTTCAAACATTACTTGCATGGCGCCATAATCTTGAACAGCATAAATAGCTTCGTCTCCCTTTTTCCAGGGAAAACCGCTGATGACAAGATCTAAAGATTCGGTAGTATTTCGAGTGATTACAAGGCTTTCGGCAGAACAACCTACAGTTTTTGCCAGAACACCGGTAATTCTGTCTTTGTCTTTAAATCGGTGTTCACGCATGTAATAAGACCCCTCCAAATTGACTCTTTTGATGTGTTTTATTTGATGTTCTAGGGTAGGTTTTGGGATAATGTTGTAATATCCACTTTCTAAGTTTATAAAATCGGGATGCAATTCATACTGGTTCCGAACCAGTTCCCAAAACTCATCTTCTGTATTCCATTGATATTCTTCTAATCTTAAGTTGTCATTTGATTCTTGACCGAGAAGTTTATCACTAAAAGGAAGTACACCAAGTGCTCCTAAATTTTTTATAAAAGATCGTTTATCCATTGTAGTAATTTAGTGAAAAAAAAGAAAAAGAAAAAGTGAAAGAAAAGGTGGGTTGTTTTCTAAAGCAAAATCACAATAACTTTACCTTTTATTTAGTTTTTTTAAACGAATTTACCATTGACTTAAGTAGTCCATCTTGCTTTTTATCATTCATTAGTTGCCAAAACATGATCCCACCTAGATTGTTTGTAAGTGCATATTCAGCTTTGAGTTTTATAGATCGATGATCATCAAAAGTGGCAAAAATTTTATTTATACTGTCATAAGCATAAGGTGCTTTGGCTTGTTCATCCCAAAAGAAATTAAAATTACTACGGACTTTCTCAAAGTCGACTTGATTGTAGCTTCTATTCCATTCAGCGGGTTGATTTAAGCCATTATTGATATTGGGAACTTCTTTAAATGTTTTAATGTAAAAGGCTCCTCCAATTATTATTTTTTTTGGATTTACCCCAGAATCAATAAGTGTTTTTATAGACGCTTCTGCAGAACGATCTTGATATTGATTAGAGGCTAAAGCAGTATGATGCCCAGTTTTATTAGAACCTGCTCCAAAAAAATCATAGGTCATCAAATTGACATTATCTACTAGATACATGACTTTTTCCCATTCAATGGAATGATTAAAAAAGCGTGAAGAAGCACCGGCTGCAAAACTCAAGATATCCCCTTTTTTCATATGCTTCCTTAAACGAATTATTAAATCAGTAAAATTTTCACGGTCCTCTGGCTGATATTTATGCCCTGGGTAACCTGAAATAGCAGGATATTCCCAGTCTAAATCAATTCCATCAGCATTAAAAGTGTCAATAATTTTAGCTGTGGAAATAGCAAAATCATTTCTGCCCTGTGCTGAACTAAAGACCTCAGAACAGTTTTCGCAGCCTCCCCAACCTCCTAGGGAAACCAAAACTTTTAAGTTAGGGTATTTCTTCTTTTGATCGATTAGCTTTACTAGCGTTAGACTGTCTGCTACGTTATCTACTGCAAGTTCATTTCCTCTAAGGTGCAAAAAACTATATATGATCTGATCTACACCGTTTAAATCAAATTCATCTATTGAACTTGCATCACCTGCATAATAGGCAATAAGTTGAGGTTTCCATTCAGTTTGAGATGTACATGAAACCAATGCAATTATAAGGCAGATAAAAAAGATAGTTTTCTTCATGAGTTGGAATCGTTTTTTTAAAAATAGTAGGATTTTATGAAAATTGCTATAGAATAAACAACTGATTAGAGGGCAAACGAAGTAGATTGACTAAATCGCAATCAGCTTGATGTCTCTTATGAATATTTTTATTCTAGAGGATTTGTCTTTATCTTGTTGTAAAATAAAATTTATGCGTAGTCAAAAAATACTATTAGTCATTTTGGGAATGTTTTACGTTCTGAGTTCATGTAACTCTGATTTAAACGAGCAGCGTCCCAATATACTCTTTATAATGTCTGATGACCACACCTCCCAAGCATGGGGAATTTACGGTGGATTATTGGCTCCTTATGTGAAAAATACTGGAATTCAGCGACTGGCATCTGATGGGGTTACTTTAGAAAATATGTTTTGTACAAATTCCATTTGTGTACCTTCTCGAGCAGCAATATTAACAGGTGTGATGAGTCATAAGAATGGAGTTTATACTTTGGGCGATGCTTTAGCTCCAGATACGCTAAATGTTGCAAAATTAATGACCGCTTCTGGTTATGCAACAGCTCTTATTGGAAAATGGCATTTGAAGGAAGAACCTACTGGCTTTGATTATTATAAAGTCTTGCCCGGACAGGGACGCTATTTTAATCCTATTTTTAAAACGGCTGAAAATTGGGAATACGGTTGGAAAGGGGGGAAAGAACAAAAGGGATTTTCTTCTGATATTATTGGAACAGAATCATTGGAATGGATAGATGAACAAGACCCTGATAAACCTTTTTTTTTGATGACACATTTTAAAGCGACTCATGAACCATTTCACTATCCCAAGCGCCATGAAAACCTTCTTAAAGACGTCACACTACCAGAGCCCGAATCCTTACTAGAGCCTTATCCAAGAAAGGAAGGAAGAACATTTAAAGGTCAATTGCTTGACAATCTAACCAAAAGATGGCTCAAATATCAGTCGGATCCTGAAAAATTTTGGACAGACTATCCTGGAATGCCTTTTGATGTCACGGGTCTGGATAGTATAGAAATAAGAAAAAAATCTTATCAAAAATTTGTTAAAGACTTTATCCGCTGCGGAGCTGCCATAGATGATAATATTGAAAAAATTATTACCGGTCTTGAAAAACGAGGTCTTTTAGAGAATACGATAATCATTTATACATCAGATCAAGGGTATTTCCTTGGAGAGCACGGTTTCTTTGACAAAAGAATGATGCTTGAGGAATCTTCACGCATGCCTTTTGTAATTCGGTATCCAAAGGATTTGCCTAAGGGAACAAGAAATAATTCTTTATTAATGAATATCGATATACCTGCTTTAATATTAGATTATGCAGAGGTCCAGAAACCTGAACAAATGCAAGGAGTAAGTTTTAGGTCTCTTCTTAAAAATGATCAACAGCAAGGAAGAAAATACACCTACTACCGCTATTGGGAGCACAGTCCCGATAGACCTGCACATTTTGGAGTTAGAAGTAGTCGTTACAAGCTAATTCACTATTATGGAAAGCCCTTAGGAATGAAAAGCGCTAACGCTCAAACCACTCCTGCCAGTTGGGAATTTTATGATCTTGAAACTGATCCATACGAACAAAAAAACGTATTTAACGATCCCAGTTACAAAGATCTCATAGAAGAAATGCACTTAGTGTTGAAGAGTGAAAAGGCTTTTTACCAAGACCATCAAACTGAGGTCCCAGAACTTGTATTTTGATAAATTCTTTTTGGAATCAATTAGAGCCCCTTTATTTTAGAAAATTTATTTATCATGAATTGCCCTTCAAATTTTGTTCTAGTAGTTATATCAAATAAAAACAACATATGAATTATTTTAATTTAAAATTTAATTTGATCGCTTTGCTCTTTCTTTTGGGGTGTACTCAAAGGAATGCTTCTTCTGAGGAAACGTGGCAATTGTTACCTTCTGTAGAAGAATTTAAATCTAATTCTTCAGCTTCCGAATTGCATCCTGACAGATTAATTCATGCATTCAGTCCAACCTCAGACAGTCTTCCTATCAGATACGGAAGTTTAAAACAGCTTACATCAACGGAGGAGTATGAAAATGCACAAATTGTGTACAGTATTCAACCAATAGAGGATCAAAAAAAGGAATCGTATCAAATCAAAATTGAAAAAGAAAAAATAAATATAATAGCACAAGATGAGCCCGGATTGTTTTACGCGTTTATCACCCTAAACCAACTGATCGAAGATGCGGTTAGTCAAGGTATAAACCTGCCTCAGCTTGAAATAAAAGATGCCCCTAAAATTGAGTATCGTCCAATACATATTGATGTCAAACACCACCTAGAAAGAAAGAAATATTATTTTGATTTAATGGATGAGTTGGCCCAACTTAAAATCAATGGAATTATCCTTGAAATAGAGGACAAATTAAAATACAAGAGAAGACCAGAGGTGGCATCAGCTGATGCCCTGACATCAGAGGAATGGAAAGCTCTGAGCGAATATGCAGTGAACAGAAATATTTATATCAGTCCATTGGTTCAGGGCTTAGGACACGCTTCATTTATATTAAAACACGATCAAAACAAACCTTTAAGAGACGACCCAAAAAGTGATTGGGCGTTTAATCCATTAAATCCAAAAACATATGACTTACAATTTGACTTGTATTTAGACGCCCTAGAAGCTTTTCCCCACGGAAAATACCTTCATATAGGGGGAGATGAGGTTCATACTACTGGAAGGAATAGTGGTAAGAGTGCCTTGGAGTTAAATTTAATTTGGTTGAATAAGGTTTCAGAATTTGCAGCAAAGCACAACAGAATTCCAATATTTTGGGACGATATGCCACTAAAACAAGCTGGATTAATGAAGCCAATCTACGATAAAGAGATGCCCCCTGCTACAGTAGATTCAATTTGGAAAATAAACGAACCCCAATTGAATAAATTCATTAACCAATTTCCTAAAAATTGTGTGTATATGAGGTGGAATTATCATATGGCAGAATCCTATGGAAATGAAAAAACTATGAATTGGTTTTCTTCTAATGGGTTTCAAGTGATGGGAGCAACTGCGGGACAAACCAGATGGACTCTAATGCCTCAAAGAGAAAGTAATATTGACCAGATTAGAATTTTTGCAGAGCAAACGATTCAAAAAAATTATAAGGGTTTGTTGTTGACTTTATGGGATGATGATTCTCCTCATTTTGAATTGTATAAAAGGGGAATTTATGCTTTTGCTGAATATACATGGGGAGGAATTCAAAAATCAAAGGAAGAATTCAAGAAAAGTTTCAGGCACAGAAAGTACGGTCCTGAGTTTAAAAGTGAAGAATTTGCCTTTATCGATTCACTAGACCAGCCTGTAGCACTTTGGACTAATTTATTTGTTGAAGAAGGCTTTCATCGCAACGCTCTTATTCATCAGAATAATCCTATTGAAAAACAAATAATTGAACTTCCTGACTTTAAAAATAAAGGAGCCTGGTCAAAAAAATATGCTTCTCGGCTAGAAAAACTAGAGCGACAAAAAAATCAGTTAGAAAAAGTAAAAAATACGCTTTCAAAGTTTGATAAACAAAGCAATAAATCGGATTATAATATTTCTGTTTACAAGGAAATAACAAATCTTTTGGATTACAATTTTGAATTACTTTCAATGCTCCATGAACTTGATTACACTCAAAATTCTGATGAGGTAACCCAATTAGTGGAGAAAATCAAAATACTTGTCGACACATTCCCTAATGTAAGAAAACAAATGGAAAGTGTTTATTCCGAGACTCGAATACTTCACAAACCTGAGGGTTTTATTTTAGATCAGGATCATCACAATCATCCCGCCAACCAAACAATAAATTTTGACTGGCAATTCATTGGAGAGATTTTGTTTCTTCAAAAAATCAAATCTCACTTTCAAACAGAGAATGCTATTGCTGGATAAAAAAAGGCAGTCCTTCATTAAATCTTGTATTCTGTAAAATTGAAGATAAAATCACTTCTTCAATTTATGAACTTAAACTTTCTAATTTTTTATAAAAAAACTTTTCAGTTTTTTTGGGCTTTTGGAATGTGGTTTAACCCTTAAATTAGATTGTAAATAGGATCTCATTCTATAAAAAACGCAACGTGTAAAACGAATATAGATTGTTATGAATTTAGTAAACATCGATCACTTACCGATACAGAATTGACTAAAAATAGTTGATAGAATGTCTTGGTCATGGTCTATAACTCCAGTTATTGATCCAATATGGTCAATTGCTTCTTTAAGTTCAATACTAAGCAAATCTCCTGATATTTTATTTTCAAGACCCTTTTGTGTGTCTTCAATAGCGATCAAGGCTTGATTTAGGGCAAAAAAATGTCTGCTGTTGTGAACAACCAAATGTGATTGATTTTTCTTTTGCTGAATGAATGTGACTAATTGTTGCTGAAGTTGATCGATATTTACTTTGTTTTTAATGGAGATTACGAATGCCTTTGCAATGCGTATAGGGAGGAGTTCAGTAATTATCTTTTCGGAGAGGGCTTTTGCATTTTGATTTTTGTTGAGGTCTATTTTGTTTTCAATAAGAAGAATATGCAATTGCTCGTGGTACAGTGTTTTGATTTCTTGTGCAATTTTCTTAGGATCAACATCTTTTTCGTGTAAATAGATAAGAATTGATGCTTGACTTACTTTTTCTTTTGCTTTTTTAATACCAATAGCTTCAATTTTATCTTGTGTTTCTCTAAGGCCAGCAGTGTCAATAAATCTGAACAGAATTCCATTTATTACTAAAGTATCCTCGATGCTATCACGTGTTGTTCCTGGAATATCGGATACAATGGCTTTTTCCTCGTTTAATAATAAGTTTAACAAGGAAGATTTTCCAACATTAGGTTTTCCAGCTATGGCAACGGGAACGCCTTTTTTAATTGCATTTCCATAAGAAAAAGAATCTTTGAGCACGCTGATCTCGGAATGCAATTTGTATAATAATGCTTTAAGTTGACTTAAATTGGCAAACTCAACGTCCTCTTCGCTAAAGTCCAACTCCAGTTCAATGAGAGCTTTAAATTGAATGAGTTCTTGTCGCAAGTCTTCCATTTTTTGTGAAAAACCTCCACGCATTTGTTGTAATGCAAGTTGATGTGCAGATTGACTTTCAGACGCTATCAGATCAGATACAGCTTCTGCTTGGCTCAAATCCATTTTTTTATTGAGATAGGCTCTTAAGGTAAATTCACCAGGTTTTGCAGGCATTATTCCAACTTCCAAATAGGAGGCAATAATTTTCTGAAGTATATAAGTTGAACCATGACATGCGAGTTCTACAACATCCTCTCCAGTGTAAGAATTTGGTGCTTTAAACTTTGTGAGTAGAATCTCATCAATTAGAACCTTATCTACTATAAAATTACCAAGCACTGCAGAATTAAACTTTAATTGAGACCATGCTTTTTGGGACTTTGGTTTAAAAAAAGCAGCAGTTCGATCAAAAGCCTGGGGACCTGACAATCGAATAACACCAATCGCACCATTGCCTTGTGGTGTTGCTAGTGCTATTATGGTACCTTCACTTAGCATGGTTTATAACTGTTTTGTATAAGTCGCTCTTCGTTTGTGGAGTCTGTGTTTGTAGTTTTTCCATAATTTTTGAATAGCGGTATTTTCTTCTAGTTCAGGATTGGTTTCCACAGTTGTAATTTTTTGCTTGTTGAAGAGCTTTTGCATTTCATTAAAAATTATAGCTGTGATGCCTTTATTTTGAAATTCGGGATGGACTCCGATTAAATAAAAAGAGGCTCTATTGTTGAAATACATGGCCTTCAGAAGATGAAGGGCATTTAAAAAAGAAAGTTTTCCATTTATTTTTTTTAGTGCTTTTTCAAAGGAAGGCATGGTAATAGAAAAGCATATTAAATTTCCATCCTGATCAATTATACATTTGATATAATCTGGGTTAACAAACTTTAAAAAACGCTTTTTGTAATTTTCAATTTGATAGGCTTGAATAGGAACAAAAGTCTGGAGTTGATTGTAGGTTTTATCTAAAAGTTCAAACATTTGATCTACATATGGAAGAATATCGCTTCTTTTTTTAAAATTCAACAGAGTAAGGTTGTAGCGGTCCATAACTAATTTAGAAAAGCGTTTAACTTTTTCTGGAGAAGATTCAAAATCATCAATTTTTATTTCATATTCTACCCACTTTGCAGCGATTTTATAATCCAGTTGTTCTAAATGTTTAGGGTAATATGGTGCGTTGTAAAGTGTAATCATTGTGTTGTTTTCTTCAAATCCATCCACAAGCATTCCTGCTTTGTCTAGATTTGAAAACCCTACAGGACCTTCAATAGTTTTAAGACGATGTTTCTTTCCTAGAGCTACCACTTGATCTAAAAGTAGTTTCGTTACTTCAACATCATCTACAACATCAAACCAACCAAAACGCACTTTACTCTTTTTCATTTCATTTATTTCAATCCAATTGATTAATGCAGCAATCCGACCGACTATTTCCCCTTTTTTATAGGCTAGATAAAAGTGCGCAGTTGCATTTTGATACACCGGATTTCGATTCGAATCTAATGTTTCTAATTCATCATTTATCAAAGGAGGTACCCAATAAGGATTGTCCTTATAGAGTTTAAACGGAAATTTGACAAAGTCATGATAGTCTTGTTGAGTCGTAACTTCCTTAATCAAGATGCCCTTCATTTTATATTTTTTTTGGCTTTACGATTTCTTTTTTTCTTGATTTGGGGATTCTTTTTTAATGTTTTTTTCAAATTTCGCGTTTCTTCTTTTAAAGATTTTTGCTCCATTTCTTCACTAGAGGTAAAGTCTTTGTGAAAATCCAAACGGTAGGAGAGACCGACATTAGCTAAAAGTAAACTTGGAGTATTTTTTGATGAGGCTCCCAAAGAGGCTTCTAGCTGCATGTTGTTAGAGTAAAGATATGCTGCTCCAAATCGGTATATAGTATCTTGAAATAAATCACTTTTAATACCTTGATTTTCAATAAATATAGACCAATAGGGGCTTAGCGTGTGGGTTAATGTAAGAAAGTACGACATTCTGGGGTAATCTGAAAGGTAACGATCGTAATTCAAATTTGTAACTAAAACCCAAGTCCCTAAAAAATGAGACTGAGTGGCTAGTGTTCCTCTAAGATGAAAATACGGTTCTTCGTCTGGTTTAGCATTGATATTTCCAAATAAAAGAGACCGGTATATGCCTCCAAAGACATTATTGTAAGGAAAGGGATTATTCTTTTGACTAAAACTTCCACCAATAGTTAATGACACAGCTGGAATAAGATCCCTTATTTTAAAACCGTTATTAGCTTTCCAACTATAAAAATTAATAGTTCGTTCTTTTTTAAAAGGATCAAATAGAAGCAATTTAATTCCTAAAGAGTTGTTTAAAAAGCCTCTTTTAGTTATGATTTTTGAATCTGATGTAATTTTTGAGTTTAGCTTTCCATTTAGATAAACACTATTCAATGTCAATTCTAATTGTTCAGACAGAAACCCCCACCTTAAATTCAAAAATCCAATTTCTCCACTAAAGCTTGAATTGTTGTAACTGGAATGTGAGTATTGTCGATATCCAAAGCCCATTTCAGTCTGAACTACCCGCTTACCTACGGCGTAAGCACCGATTGATTCTCCAGGACGATTCGAGTTTATTTGATTAGTGTACTGTGAGCAAACAAAACTGTTATACATAAACAAAATACTGAAAAACCTTATTGCAATCATCTTGCAAATATACGGGAGTATGAAGTATTATTTAAGAACACCGATTGTTAATGGAATCTAAAATTGCTTTCTTTCCTCTTTAAATGGTTACATTTGAAATTAAAATAAAATATACTTGGGCGTACTCTTTAAATTTGTATTGTTTTTTTTAGGAGGGGTTTATCTGCTTAGGCTCTTGTCTCCTTTCCTTTTTCGACTGTTGTTTTCAAGTTTAATTAAGAAAACGGCTAAAAACGAATCTTCACAAAAACCAAAAAACAGTTCAAAAAAGAAAAATATTTCTGATACTTTAGGAGAATATATAGAATACGAAGAAGTGGAATAGTACAATTCTCCGTCCTCTAGTTTTCCCTCATATTATTATCATTTTTGGTTTTGGATTGGGCGCACTGCTTTTTTATTATCCATTGCTCTCTGGTAAAACAATGTTACAATCAGACATAAGGCAATACGACGGTATGTCACGTCAACTTAAAGAATATAGAGCAACTACTGGTAAAGAGACCTATTGGATAGACAATGCTTTTGGTGGAATGCCAACCTATCAGCTTGGGGCACAATATCCTGCAGACTTTTTAAGCCCAATTTATTCTTTTATCAGAATTTTGCCACGGCCTGCACATATACTATTCCTTTATTTGCTTGGAGGATACCTTTTACTTGTTTTAATTAAAATGCCTTGGCGTATCGCTTTGATTGGCTCTTTGGCTTTCGGTTTTTCGACTTATTTACTAATTATTTTGCAGGTAGGGCACAATACTAAAGCTCTCGCTGTAAGTTTCTTTCCTTTTGTCCTTTCTGGTATGATACTCTTGTTGAGGAGAAAATGGTTTTTGGGATTTTTGTTGAGCAGTTTAGCTTTGGGCATGCAAATACGAGCCAATCATTATCAAATGACCTATTATCTTTTCATGATGATGGGGGTTTTTATCTTGGTTCATGCTTATGATTCATTCAAGAAAAAACAAATTAAACATTTTCTTCTCTCGCTTCTAGGTATAGGTGGGTCTGGAATAATAGCTTTGGGACTTAATGCAACACCCATACTTGCTACAGCAGAATATGCAAAGTTTAGTACACGGGGATCTAGTGAATTACTATACAATCCTGACGGAACTCCGAAGGAACAAACATCGGGTTTGGATTATGATTATATAACGGAATATAGTTACGGTATTTTTGAAAGTCTAAACTTAATAGCTCCTAGAATACAAGGGGGTGGATCAAGTGAAAACTTACAAAAAGGTCACGGTGTTTATGATTTTTTAATTGAAAATGGTGTTTCATCAGATCAGGCATTGGCATTTTCTGAAAACGTCCCGACTTATTGGGGGTCTCAACCTATTTTGGAGGCACCAGCTTATATTGGAATCACACTGTTTTTTTTAGCTTTATTTGGTTTTTTCCTTGCCAAAGGACCCCTTAGAGATGCTCTTGTTTTGGGAAGCTTTTTTTCTTTAATGCTCTCATGGGGGAAAAACTTTAGTGTACTCACAGATTTCTTTATTCATTATTTCCCTTTGTACAATAAATTCAGGGCAGTCTCTTCAATACAAGTAGTATTAGAGCTTTGTGTACCTGTCTTAGCTGCCCTGGGTCTATGGAAGTTGTTCTATGAACAAGAGGCTAAAATTATTTTAAATAGATTTTTAAAGATTGCTTTTATTCCAGTCCTCGTTTTATCAATCGTTTTTTTATTTCAAGGAACTTTAACGTTTACAGGCCAAAATGACAGCTATTTTAAGGAATTATATGGCGCTGTTTTTGTTTCAGAAATAATAGCTGCACGCAAGTCTATTTTCCAAGCAGATATTTTTCGAGCTATAGTATATTGCTTTATTCTAATGGGTGTGATTTTACTTTTTATGAAAAAGAAAATAAAAAGAAATGTTGCAATCACACTCCTTATTTTTGTGATCCTATCGGATTTGCTTGGTGTAGCAAATCGTTATATCGATCGGGATTTGTTTGTTTCTTCAAGGCAAGGCACTACTCCTTTTCAACTTACAGCTGCAGATAGAACCATTCAACAAGATAGTAGTCGGTTTCGTGTATTCGAAGTAGATTTAGGACTCACAGGAGCTAGAACCGCTTATTTTCATAATGCTATTGGAGGTTATCACGGGGCGAAACCAAGACGTTTTGAAGAGTTGTTTCAGGCTTATAATGTTCAACAGAATGCGGGTGTATTAGATTTTTTAAACGTTAAATACATTTTGTATCGCGACCAAGAGGAAGGGGGGTTAAAGCCTCTAGTAAACCCCAATGCTTTAGGTCCGGCTTGGTTTGTTTCTGATCTTAAAACTGCTGAAAATGCTGACGATTTGCTGTCAGAAATGAAAAACACCAATTTTAAAACTACAGCATTGATCTTAAAAGAAGATTTGATTGAAGGAGTTAATCCGACATACAACATCTCCCCAAAAGCAGAAATTAGATTGGTGAATTCAAAACCAGATCATTTAATCTACGAAGTGAGCAACCCAACGACAGCATTTATAGTTTTTTCTGAGATGTTTTATCCCAATGGATGGAAGGCAAAAATAGATGGTGTTTCTGTCCCGATCTACAATGTTAATTATGTGTTGAGAGGATTAGCTGTTCCTGCCCATGCGAGTGAGATAGAATTTGTTTTTGAACCAGATGTTGTTAAAAAGGGTACTCAACTTAGATGGATTAGCTTGTTCCTTTTTACTATAGTAATTTCAGCTTTAGGATACTTTCAGTATTTTAGAAAAACAGATTGAGTAAAATGGGTATAGTCGCCAAACAATCCATCTATAACATAATAAGCATTGGTTTTGCTTTTTTGATTGGGGCAGTCAACATGCTTTTTTTATATCCTACTTTTCCCGGGAAAGAGTTTCAAGGTTTAATCGTTGCACTCCTTGCCAATTCCAATTTGATTCAGCCATTTATTTCTTTTGGAGTCCAACATACATTGATTAAATATTTCAGCGACTCTAAGAGTAAAGAAGAACGCGACCGTCTGCTTTGGTTTTCATTGTTTTTACCGCTTGTTATATTGCTTTTTTTATTCCCATTCTATCACTATTTTAATTTGGAAATTCTAAATTTTTTATCCAATGGGAATCAAGGAGTGTCGCGTTTCCCATTTCTAATAGTTACGGTTGCAATAGCAACAGCATATTTTGAAGTATTTTTCAGTTGGGTACGTGTCCATTTGAAGTCCGTTTTTGGAAATTTTCTAAAAGAAGTATATCCAAGATTTCTAACATTTGTGTTGCTTTTGGCTTATGCTTTTCGATGGATTGATTTAGATCTTTTTATCAGTCTGCTTATAGGGGGATATTATTTGCGTTTGATTATTATAATGATTTATTCTTTTTTGGTTTATTTTCCAAGTTTTCAATTCAAACTCCCTCTGGCATGGAAATCCATGTTGCGTTACAGTTCTCTGATTTTTCTTTCAGGTGCAGCGGCAAGCTTTATTTTGGATATTGACAAATCCATGATTTACTCTTTAACTACCGAAGCAAATGTCGCTTTTTATGCGGTTGCTCTTTATATAGCGGCTGTAATTGAAGCACCAGGAAGAGCTATGTTTCAGATTACCAGCCCACTAGTGGCTCAAGCGTTGAACACAAATGATGCAAATCGCTTAGAACGTCTTTTAAAGAAAAGCAGTATCAATTTAATCATTGTTGCAACAATTTTATTTTTAGTGATAAATCTCAATTTGAATGATTTTTACCAACTCATAAATCAGGATGGATATTCCTCAGCAATTGGCGTTGTCATTATAGTCTCTGTTGGGAAACTTTTTAGTATGTCTATGGGGTGTTTGAACAACATCATCAGCAATTCCAAATACTACTCTTATGTTTTTTGGTTTTCTGTTTCTTCTGCAATACTAGCTGTAGTGTTAAATTATTATTTTATTAAATCCTTTGGTATAATGGGTGCAGCTTTTGCAACTTTAACAGTACTTCTTTTCATCAATACTTGCAAAATAATACTGGTTTACCTTTTGTATAAAATTCATCCTTATTCTATAAAAACCCTTGGAGTAGTGGTTTGTGGTGCATTTATTTTTACCATCATCTCTTTGATACCAAGTGTAGGGAGCCCTTGGCTATCTATTCCTCTTCGAAGCATACTTATTTTGGGATTATTTTCAATCGCTTTGGTGGTTTTTCGATGGTCAGAAGACGTTGAAGAAGTCTTTACAAAAATTAAAAAACGATTATTTTAGTTTTTCAGCTAGATATTTACCTGTATAAGAATTGGGCAGTGTCACAATAAATTCTGGTGTCCCTTGGCCAACGAGATATCCTCCTGCATCTCCCGCATCTGGCCCAAGATCTATAAGATGATCTGCACATTTTATAAGTTCTAAATTATGTTCAACAACAACAATACTGTGTCCTCTTTCAATAAGGGCATAAAATGAGGACAATAACTTTTGTATGTCATGAAAGTGCAAGCCTGTTGTAGGCTCGTCAAATATAAAAAGCACCTTTTCTTTAGATGTACCCTGACTAATAAAAGAAGCCAATTTGATTCTTTGTGCCTCACCCCCAGAAAGAGTTGCTGATGATTGTCCTAAAGTAACATAGCCCAATCCTACCTCTTGTAAAGGCCTTAATTTTTGTGTGATTTTATTTTCATTGTGAAGATTAAAAAATGCAATAGCGTCATCCACTGTCATTCGCAATAAATCATCTATATTGATTTCGTTAAATTTGACTTCAAGTAGTTCTTTTTTAAACCTTTTTCCGTTACAGTACTCGCATTCTAAAACCACATCGGCCATGAATTGCATTTCAATTGTGATTATTCCCTCTCCTTTACACTGGTCACATCTTCCTCCATCTACGTTGAAGGAGAAATGTTTGGCTTGGTAATTTCTGTTTTTTGAGAGGGGTAAGCAGGCAAAAAGAGATCTTATTTCATCATAGGCTTTGATGTACGTTACAGGGTTAGATCGGGAAGAACGCCCTATGGGATTTTGATCGACAAACTCTACACTCTTTAGTGTATCGCTATCTCCTTTAATTGCTGTAAAAGAACCAGGTTTTTCACTGTAATTATCAAATTCTCTTAAAAGAGCAGGATAGAGAATTTTTTTTACCAAACTGGACTTACCACTCCCTGAAACACCACTCACTACAGTCAAAACACCCAAAGGTATTTCTATGTCAATATTTTTTAAGTTTTGTTCTCTCGCTCCGATGATTTGGATTTTTTTTGTGGAAGTACGTCTTTTTTTTGGAACTTCAATTTTCATTGTCCCATTTAGATAAGCAGCGGTCAGTCCCTTACTTTTTACTATTTTATTGATGGGTCCTTGAGCTACTACTTCACCCCCAAAGCTTCCTGCTTCTGGACCTATATCAATTACTTCATCAGCGGCATGCATGATTTCCTCGTCGTGTTCAACAACGATGACCGTATTTCCGAGATCTCTTAGATTTTTTAGTACCTGAACTAACCTTTCGTTGTCACGAGCATGAAGTCCAATTGAGGGTTCATCTAATACATACATAGACCCAACCAAACTACTTCCCAGAGAAGTTGCAAGTTGAATTCGTTGTGACTCGCCACCAGAGAGCGTATTCGATCTCCTGTTTAAAGTAAGATACCCTAATCCAACTTCCTGAACAAATTGAAGCCTGTTGTTGATTTCAATAAGCAATCGTTCTGCAATGGTTTGATCATGGGGGGTTAATTTTAATGTGTTGAAAAATTCCATGAGACGGTCCAAAGGTAGCTGGAGGAGTTCCCCTAGACTTTTTCCATTGATTTTGACATAATTTGAGGCTTCTTTTAAGCGAGTACCCCCACAAGAGGTACATACTGTTTTACCTCTGTATCGGGAAAGCAAGACTCTGTTTTGAATTTTGTAATTCTTTTTTTCAATTCGCTTAAAAAACGCATGTATTCCAGTAAAATAGCTATTGCCTTTCCACAATAATTCTTTTTGATTTTCAGAAAGTTCAAAGTAGGGCTTGTGAATTGGAAAATTAAAAAGGTAAGCGTTATTTACAAGTTTTTTATAGTAGTTATCCATGCTGCTTCCTCTCCAGGGAGCAATTGCATGTTCGTAAATAGATTTACTTGTATCTGGAATGACTAATTCCGAGTCTATTCCGATGATATTTCCAAACCCTTCACATACTGGACAAGCTCCTAGCGGGTTATTAAAGCTGAATAAATGAACGTTTGGTTGAGTAAATTGCATTCCGTCCAGTTCAAATTTATTTGAAAAGAAGAGTCTTTTCTCGGTTGTGATATTTAGTAGTGAGCATTCCCCTTTTCCTTCATAAAATGCCATTTCTACAGCGTCAGCAACTCTATTGTAAAAGTCTTCTTCCTGTCTTACCACTAAACGATCGATCACTAATTCAAAAGTTTCTTCAGGTGTTTTTTTAAGTTGATCGAGATTTAATACTTCCCCTTGGTAATAGATGCGAGCAAACCCTTGCTGAATAAATATTTTTAATTTATCCTTTAAAGAACGTTGAGAATCTTCTTTAACAGGTGCTAATAAAAGCAAGCGTTCTCCGCTATCTAAATTACGAATGGCTTCCAGGACATCTACAGTAGAGTCCTTTCTAACTTCTTCACCAGAAATCGGGGAGTAGGTTTTGCCTATTCTTGCATACAACAATTTTAGATAGTCATAGATTTCAGTTCTAGTTCCTACAGTAGATCGTGGATTTGAAGTAGTTACTTTTTGTTCTACGGCAATTGCAGGGGAGAGCCCTTTGATGAAATCCACCTTGGGTTTGTTAAGTCTGCCCATAAATTGTCTGGCATAGGAGGAAAGACTCTCAACATAGCGTCGCTGCCCTTCAGCATAAAGTGTATCAAAAGCAAGAGAAGATTTACCAGATCCAGATAGCCCCGTTATCACACTCATTTTGTTTCTAGGAATTGCTAAATCCAGCTTTTTCAAATTATGGAGATACGCCCCTTTAATTATGATGTGTGTTTTAGGATTGTAATCCAAGATGTTTTTCATAGCTTTTGAATAAAAGACGCTCAATTTAGGGTTTTTAAGTGTGATTTTGAATATTCAAAAGTCATGAATTTGTTTAAGGATACAAAACAAAAACAAACCGTGTCTAAATTTCTAACTTAAGAAGATTCAAATAAAAAATGTATATTTGATAAAATGCGATTGCCTATAGCACAAGATTACTTTTTAACATTACGAAATTTTAACAGCCAATCGGCAAAAGTAATCTTTTATGCAAACCCAACATACAACACATCCTACAGACGCAACCCTAGTTCATAATTACATTAACGGCTCAGAGCATGCATTAGAGCAGCTCATTAACCGTCATCAGTTGCAAATTTTCAATTTCATCAATTCTAAGATCAAAGACAGAGATTTGTCTGAAGATCTTTTTCAAGACACGTTCATTAAAATTATTCGGACGCTCCGAAACGGCACTTACAATGAAGAGGGAAAATTTTTACCCTGGGCTATGCGAATTGCTCATAATTTAGTTATCGATTATTTTCGAAAAAGCAAACGTATTCCTGTATTAGAGAACAAAGAGGGCTTTGATGTTTTTCAGTTCCTTTCGGATGCTTCACCCAACTCAGAAAATAGCATGATTCAAGAGCAAGTTCTAAAGGATATACAGAAATTGGTACAAGAACTCCCTGAAGATCAAAAAGAAGTATTGGTCATGAGGATCTATCGCAACATGAGTTTTAGGGAAATCGCAGAAAATACTGACGTAAGCATCAATACGGCTTTGGGTAGAATGCGCTACGCTATTATCAATCTAAGAAAAATGATCGCAACCCATCAGATAATTTTAGAGACCTAATAATTTTATTGCTTAATTGTCGTTAAAAAAGTATTAGATATTTTAATGGCAAAAAACTACATCAAAGAAACTGGTATTTCTCATCAATTATTACCCCGTAAAGAAGTAATTGAGTCGATTTTAAATTATTCTAAAATGCACATTCAAAAATCAAAAAAACTAAACTCATTTGATTTTCTTAAGAATTAAGCTTTTTTAGTACTGATTTTCTTCCAATAGTTCTGGTTATAAGGTCCTGTTCAATTTTCCAGCCTCTAGCTGGTGAATACTCTCTACCATACCAAATTATTTGAAGATGCAAGTCGTTCCAAAGGTCCTTTGGGAACAAACGTTTGGCATCTCTTTCCGTTTGAACTACATTTTTACCGTTTGAAAAACCCCAACGATACATTAATCGATGAATATGCGTGTCTACAGGAAAAGTTGGAATATTAAATGCTTGAGCCATTACTACTGCAGCTGTTTTATGACCCACTGCAGGTAAAGCTTCCAATTCTTCATAGGTTTGAGGTACTTTTCCTTGATGTTTTTCAATTATAATTTTGGATAGGCCGTAGATTCCTTTTGATTTCATTGGGGAAAGACCTACAGGTTTAATAATAGCTCGAATCTCATCGATGCTCAATCGCACCATTTCATGTGGAGTGCTGGCTTTGGCAAAGAGAAGGGGAGTGATTTGGTTCACACGCACGTCAGTACTTTGGGCAGACAATAGAACTGCGATCAATAAAGTGTAGGGGTCTTTATGATCTAGAGGTATAGGGATCTGAGGATAAAGTTTTTGAAGTGTTTTGATGACAAAGTCCACTTTTTCTTTTTTAGTCATCTTTTTGTATTCTATTTAGCTTTTGTAATTTAGAAAAAAATTAGTTATGAAATCTTTAGAAGTAGGAGACCAAGTTCCTCATTTTTCTGTAGTGGACGATAGAGGACAAATGCAGTCGCTGTCAGATTATGTCGGTAAAAAGCTCGTTTTATTTTTTTATCCAAAGGCCAATACACCCGGCTGTACAGCTGAAGCTTGTGATCTTAGAGATCATTTCTCAGAATTAAAAAATGCAGGTTATGCTCTTTTAGGCGTCAGTGCAGATCCCGTAAAAAAACAAAGAAATTTTTCAGAAAAGTTTGACTTTCCTTTCCCTCTTTTAGCAGATGAAGAAAAAGAGGTTATAAATGCTTTTGGTGTTTGGGGACCAAAAAAATTCATGGGAAAAGAATACGATGGTATTCATAGAAAAACATTTATCCTTGATGAAGAAGGAAAAGTTGCTCGAGTCATAGACAAGGTTAAAACAAAAGAACACGCAGCACAAATATTGGAAAAAGACTAATCTCTTCTCTTTAGGACTTTATGCCAAACATTTTATTTTCCTTAATCAAATCAGCGATTCCCTCTGGTAAATTATTTTCCCAGCCATTTTCTCCATTTTTGATTTGCTTAAGTATTTCTCTACTAAAAATATCTAAATAGCTCTCCTCAAAATCAAAGATGTCTACAATTTTGCCATTGTATTTAAAGAATTTGTAAAAATCTTTCATTCGTGGATGCAATTTTAGGTTGGTGCTGTTTATGATATTCCCTTTGACGTCTTTCATTGGATAGAGATAGACTTTTAGGTTATTGTAGAACATTTTTCCAAAGGCTTCAAGAATTCCCCCACCTAGATCTTCGTAATATTGTTCGTTAAATATTTCGACAAAATTACTAACACCCATGCTTAATGCCAACTGTTTTTTGGTGTATTGTGAAAGATAATCTACCAGTTTATAATATTCTTTAAAATTGGAAATCATCACTACATAGCCCAAAGAGCACAAGAGTTTCGCACGATCCATAAAATCTTTTTCATCGATTTCCCCCTCAGCTCTCAAGTTAGAAAGAGTAATTTCAAAAATAACCACTGTTTTATCTTGCTGCACTTCAGACTCATGAATGAATGCATCTAAAGCCTTTTCAAACATGTCTATATTCACTTTAGTAACTGGACGAAAGCTTCCTCTTAACGCTAGTATGTTTTTTTTATACAATTCCCTAGCAGGGAGTATGTTTTGTCCTTGTGGATTGAACATGACTGCATCGGTCATTCCGTTTCTAACAAGTTGTAAACTCATAAGACGATTGTCTACTTTTTCAAATAAAGGCCCCTTAAAGTTGATCGTGTCTATTTCTATAGCATCTTGATCAATGTTATCGTAGAGATAACGCAATAATTTTTTGGGTTCATCGTGCTTGTAAAATGCACCATAGACTAGATTTACTCCAACATGACCCAGCACCTCTTGTTGAAGGCGTGTCTCGGTTTGATGAAAACGAATGTGTAGGGTGATCTCGCTGTAGTCTTGTTTGGAGTCTGCTTGGAATCGAATTCCCATCCAACCGTGACCTTTGAATTTTTTAGCAAAATCAATTGTTGTTACCGTATTTGCATAGGTAAAAAACATTTTATTGGGATTTTCTACTCGTGAAATACGTTCTTCAAGCAAGCTCATTTCGTGATCCAACATTTTATTGAGTCGTGCTTCGGTGACATAGCGCTTGTCATCTTCTTCACCGTAAATATTATCACTAAAATTTTTATCGTAGGCACTGATGGTTTTTGCAATGGTGCCAGAGGCACCTCCTGCTCTAAAAAAGTGTCTTGCTACCTCTTGACCAGCACCAATTTCTGCAAATGTACCGTAGATGTATTTATTGAGATTTATTCGAAGTGCTTTTGCTTCAACGGAGGGGCGGTTCTCTAATTCAATTTCACCCGGAATTTGAACGGACATAGGAGTATATTGGAATTTTTTTCAAATCTACAAAGATTGTGGAATTAAAAACATAGATTACCTTTGAAATACATGATTAAGGTTACTTTTTTAGGTACGGGTACTTCACAAGGCATTCCTGTCATTGGAAATAATCATCCGGTATGTTTGAGTTCTGATCCAAAAGACAAACGATTAAGGGTATCCGTATTAATTCAATGGGATAACATCAACTTAGTGATCGATTGCGGACCAGATTTTCGACAGCAAATGTTAAGGGCAGATGTGCGACATCTTGATGGAATCTTTTTTACCCATGAGCATGCAGATCACAGTTCAGGAATGGATGATATACGACCTTATTTCTTTCGACAAGGAGCAATAGCAATCTATGCTAGTTCTCGGGTAATTGAAAATTTTGAAAAACGATTTGATTATATTTTCTCAAACCAGAATAAATATCCAGGTGCACCTTCTGTGGAAGTTCACAAAGTAAACCCAAGTAATGTATTTGAGTTTGGAGGAAAAAAGATTACTGTTGTGGAGGCTCTTCACAACCAATTGCCTGTTTTGGGATACCGAATAGATGCTTTTTGCTATTTAACGGATGTAAAAACGATTAGTACCCATGAAAAAAACAAACTGTATGATTTAGATGTACTGGTATTGAGTTGTTTGCGAATCGAAGCACATCCAAACCATCTAAATCTAGATGAGGCTCTTAATCTTATTGAAGAATTGAAACCTAATAGGTGTTATTTAACACACATAAGTCACTTGATGGGCTTTCACGAGGAAGTTAGCAGTAAATTGCCCTCAAACATTTTTCTAGCTTATGATACACTAAGCATTCAATCAAATTAAGCTCTATGAAATTTAAAATACTACTTTATTTATTTCTCTTTGTCTGTATTGTTTTATTCTATCAAATTTTTAATACAAATAAAATTTTGAACCATCAGGACGACCTCTTGCAGGAACAGTTTCAAAGCATTGGACAACTCAAAGATAGTATTCAGAAAATGGATGTTGTTGCAAAAACAGAAGCTTTTTTTTCACTTAAAGGAAACCGAAGAATTAAAGGCTTGTTTTCTGATTTGGAGAAACAAGAAAAAAAGATAATGCGGCAGCTCTTTGAATCCAATTCTCAAGGGTATTTAAAATTTTTAATCTCCCTACCCGAAGGAAAGTTTTTAATTGATCAGGTTAAAGTAATCAACCAAGAATGGGTTTTGATTGGTTTTCAATCGGATCAGTATTGGGGACAAGCTGTTTTGGAATACACCAAAAAGGAAAATACACCTTTTGAGTTTAAATTACTAAAACACACACTCAATCCTCTATAAATTTGTTTTCTCAATCCAGTTTAGCATCTTCGAAAAATTCTCTTGAGACACGGTGTGCCCCTCAGGATATTCATGATATTCTATTTCTTCAAAGCGTTGACTAACAGGTAGAACAGTAGACCGTGCTTGCTCTACAGGAATCACAATATCCGAAACACCATGTGCAGCATAAGCCAGAAATGTGGGATTTTGAGAAGTGTCTACACTTTCGTGAATCAAACCACTTAAGGCAATGATTCTTCTACAAAAGTTAGAGTTTGAGAAGGCTAAAGCCCAACTTAGAATTGCACCTTGACTAAAACCTAAAAGGCTTATGTCTAAACTATTTAGATGGTATTTTTCAATTAAAAGAGTAATGTTTTTTTTTATCAAATCCACGGCACCCCAAGCTGCCTCTAATTTAGAGTCTAATGTGCCGTCTTGCTTTGGGAATAAAGGGTACCAAGCATAGCTATTTGGAGCTAGTTCAAGTGGGGCTTGAAGTGCAATAACAGTGTGGTTTTTAGGGAGGTAGGGGGCAAATGCGAACAAATCTTCTGCATGACTACCGTAACCGTGAATTAAAAATATGACTGGTTTTTTCGTAGTGCTATTTTCACCTTCACGAATCCAATACTCAAGCATAAATTCTATTTGTTTAATTGAATTTTTTCACCGCGTATACAACCGTACACTGTTCCTTTTGTTGGCGTGTCTATAAACATACAGTTTTTTGAGGTAGAGAGGATATCTTTAGTGCTAAAGGTTCCGCTTCCATTTGGACTAAATAAAGAGAGATCTGCGGGGATTCCCTCTTTGAAAACAGGATTTTCAATTCCAAAGAGTTTTTTTCCACGTGTTAAAAAGGCAATTGTCTTTTCTAAAGGAAATTGATTTTGAAGTACTCTGAATGAGGCTTCTAGCCCGATGCTACCTTCTTTAGATTGAACAAATTCTAAATCCTTAAGCTCTTTGTTAACAGGTTGATGCAGGCTACTAACCATATCTATAGTACCTTCCAACAAACCTTCTCTTAAAGCCTGTTGGTCTTCTTTTCTTCGCAAAGGTGGTATGACCTTAAAGTTAGGATTGAAATCCATTAATTCTTCATGTGTGAAGACAAGATGCGCAATACCTACGCTTGCACTTACATTCAATCCTTGTTTTTTTGCTTTGCGAATTAAATCGACACTTTCAGCGGAAGAAAGGAAAGGAACATGCATTTTTCCCCCTGTATATTCAAGTAGTTGAAGGTCACGTGCCAGGGGGGTGGTCTCCGCTACTTCTGGAATTCCTTTTAGGCCTAAATTTGTACTCACTGTTCCTTCATGCATTTGCCCCTTATTGGCTAAACTTTCATCAATAGGATACGATTGAATGATGCCTCCAAAAGTTTGTGAATAGTCCAAAGCAATTCTCAATAAATTGGGATTAGTTATTCCTTTATTGAAATCACCAAAAGCTTTAGCTCCTGCTCTGTGAAGGTCATAAAGGGATGTCATTTGAAGACCCTTTGCTTGACTTGAAAGAACACCACTACAATGCAATTGAGTAGTAAATTCTGAAGATCTTTGTAAGAGGTTGTTTACAGAAGCAAAGGTGTCTAATACTGGATCCGTATTAGGATTTAATAGTATATGGGTAAACCCGCTTTTTGCAGCAGTTTGTAGGCCGACATCGAGAGTCTCTCTCTCTTCGTATCCAGGTTCTCCAAAAGAAATACAGGGATCAAACCAACCAGCGGAAATGTGAAGGTTAATAAATTCTATTTTTTGATCAACTTTACTTTTGATTTGTGAATCAATTTTGCTAATCAAACCGTCTTCGATGAGTACGTCTATTTTTTGATTGTGAAAAGCACTCTTCTCATCGATGAGTGTTGCGTTTTTTAAGAGTATTTTCATGTAAGAAAGATCGTGTAAAAATAGTAAACAATTTTTGAACAGCTAGAGGATCTCTTTTTTATTCCGTTTCCGATAGCAATTTAAATCTAACTTGATGCTGAGTTGATTTTTGTGCCAATAGACTCAAAGCGACCTCGGTAAGCTGTGCTATTCTTGGATAGCCTCCTGTAACTTGTGCATCAGCCATGAGAATTATCAAACTTCCATCTGGAGTGCATTGCACTGTTCCAGGAAGAATTGGTGCAGTCCAAATAGGTTGTAATTGATGCTCTATTTTTTCTTGTAACTGGTAAGCCATTCTGTTGTTAATCTCTGAAATATAAAATGACTTTTCTAAGATGGATTTTTGTGTTTCCTTACTGAGTAATTCATATTCAGGACCAGGATAAGCCTCAAGAATATCATTGAGATAGTTATTAGTAGGGTCGTGAATTACAGCACCCTTAGGAGGGATGAATTCTGATATTCCAATGGGAAGAAGTGTTTTTTTTGTAATGCGTTCTTCTTTAGTGATACCTTTAAATTGACTTCTACTTCCTAATATTTTTTGAGTTTTTAACCCTCCAGCAACCCCAATATAAGCTCTACAACCTTTTTTTGCAACCCCCAATTCGATGACATCTCCTTCTTCAACAGCTATGGGTTTATAATTTTTAATAGGTTTATTATTCTTCTTTGATTGCATGTCTGCACCTGTCAGTACGATATGGGTTTTACAGTGAAAACGTAATTTTGGACCTTTGAATGTGCATTCAATAGCAGCTGCTTTGCTCTTATTGTTTAGTAAATGATTGGCCATTAAAAAGGCATGCCTGTCCATTGGTCCAGAAATAGGAACTCCAAAGTCTTGATAATCATATCTCCCACCATCTTGAATGGAGGTGTAGATTCCCTTTTGAAGGATTTCAATCATGAGGATTTAATTTAAAATGACCATTTTGAATCTGTTCTTTTATTTTTAAAAAAGATTTTGAATCGATCGGGATGAATGAAATCATATCACCAGCAGATGCAAAACAAGGAGGGTTATTCCTTGGGTCAAAAAGTGCTATTGGTGTTTTGCCTATCACATGCCACCCACCAGGACTGTCTTGGGGATAAATGCCTGTTTGACTGCCTCCGATTCCGACAGAGCCACTGGGCACAAAAAGATTTGGCTTTTTTTTTCTAGATAGTTGTAGCCTTTCATCTAGTCCGCTTAAATATAGAAAGCCGGGCAAAAAGCCAATAAAATTGACATGGTAGGATTTCTGAGAATGAATCTCGATAAGGTTTTTTGAATCGATTCCTAGAGCTTGAGAAGCAGCAAGTAAATCAGGGGCGTATTCTTTTTCATAGCAGACTGGAATTTTCCAATGAAGCCCTTTTGTAAACTCTATTTCTTCCGTCTCAGCTTGTATTTGTTGAATTCGTTTGTTCCAAAAGACTTTATTTTCAAATTTTTTGTTCAAATGAATGAGAATAGAATGATAGCCCAATGTAATTCTTGATACTTGAGAATCCCCCTCAAGGGATTTTTTTATTGCTACCAATTTTTTTGACAAAATAAATGAAGGTTTCGTTTCCCATTCCACAAGCAGGGCTTTAGGATGAAGAGCAAATAGTCTGAAAGGTTTAGGGATGCTGCTCACTTTTTATGACTTTTATTAAAGTAATAGAGAAAGTCTTCTATATTTTTTAAAACAGCGGGGTGATCGCTGTGAATACAATAAGTGTCCGCCTTCATTGGTATCCAATTGCCATCTACGGTTTGCACCTTATTGTGAAGAGCAATTGATATGAATTGCTGAAACATGTCTTTTCCATTTTTCAATATTGCTCCTGGGAGATTTCTTGGTTGTAGCTTTCCCTCAGCTGTATATCCGCGATCCAAGAAAGCCTCTTTCCAAACACAAATTCCATTTTTTTCAGCAACACGATGCAACGCACAGTTAGGTATGGTAAAAAGCTTAGCAGTGGGTGCTACTTCCTTTATAACTGAAACAACAACCTCAGAAAGAGTAAAATCTGTTACACAATCATTGTATAAGGCACCGTGAAGTTTAACATGATGTAATTTTCCTGGTTGATCCAATAAATCAATCAGATCAGAAAGTTGTTTTTTGATGTTTATTGTAATTTTCTCAGGCTTCATATTAAGGGATACTCTACCAAAATTTTCTTTATCTGGATAGGAGGGATGAGCCCCTATTTTTACCTTATTCATTTGTGCTAGTTTGATGAGTTCTTTCCTTTCAGATAATGAACCCGCATGACCACCACAAGAAATGTTACACGACTGAATGAGCGGTAGAAGTGCTTTTTCAATAGCATACCCTTCTCCCATATCTACATTTAAATCTATAATCATGAATTAAAAACTAAAAAAAGTGTTCTAAGACTTAAAAATAGTACGACTAGGACAACTAGACCTCCTTGTATATTTTGAAAAGTACTGTTTTTGAAATTTCCTAAGAGGGAGGATTTGTTGACCATCCACAACAAAAGTCCTGCTATTAAGGGCAGTACGACACCATTGATAATTTGAGCAAATTGAATGATTGAAATGAGCTTAATGCCTGTGGCAGAAATAATAACACCAATAACAATAATAAAAAACCAAATGGCTTTGAAGTGTTTGGAACTTAGGCTAATGTCCCAGCCAAAACACCCACAAACGACATAAGCTGCTGCTAGTGGAGCGGTAATGGTGCTTGTTATTCCAGCAGCAAAAAGACCTAATGCCATAAAATATTTAGCAAGTGTGCCAAAAACAGGTTCAAGACCTGAAGCTAAATCTGCCGCATTGCTGAGTTCATTAAGTTCCACCCCTGCACTAGTTATGATGACACTCATGGAAATCAATCCTCCAAACCCTAGGGCAATTATCAAATCTTTTTTAGCAAAGGGAAGGGAATGTGCATTTTTCCATTTTTCTTTGACCAAAGCGGTATGAAGAAAAAGATTGTAGGGGACGATCGTGGTTCCTACTAATCCAATTATCATTAAAAAGCTTCCTTCCGGAACTCTGAAAGCAAAAAGTCCAGTAAAAAGCTCTTTAAAGTTGGGGGCAGTTACAAAAGCGGTAAATAAAAAAGAAACGCTCATTACAACAACCAATCCAATCATAAACCGTTCTATCAGTTTATGTTTACCTGTACCCAAAAGAACAACGGCAATACATCCAATCAAAAAAGAATAGGGGTTGACATCAAATCCATGGAGATCATAGTAATAAACTCCAAAAAGGGCTTCTAATCCGAGAACAGCACCACTAATGTTTCCTGCTTCATAGGCTGTGTTTCCAATTAAAATAGCAGCAAAAATCAAAGCAATAAGGGTGTTTTTTATCCAAGGTACTTGAAGCTCTGTTTTGAGAACTTCAGTAATGTTTTTCTGACCGATGAGCCCTATTTTAACAGACATGGATTGGAGTATCATAGCCGCAAGTATGGCTATCATGAGAGCCCACAATAAATCAAAACCATAATTGATGCCTGCTAAAGTACAGAGGGTTATTGTGCCAGGCCCTATAAAAGCAGCAGCTATTAATGGGCCAGGACCAAGATTAGAAAGCAAGCGTTTTAACATTAGAAGAATTTAAATTAAAGGTAAAATACTTAAGGCAGCTTTACAATTTAAGAGTAAAATCCTTGGTATTAAAATCTTCGTTCACACCAAGTCCAAATAGAGCAAAATCGTATTTAACAGGGTCAATTGAATCAAAACTCCTCAAAACAAAATCTAATTCAATAACAGCTTTCCAGTCGTTTTGTTTTCTTTTTAAAAGCTGTAAGCTTCGCGCAATATTTCCAGTATGAACATCTAGTGGGCAAGAGAGCTGTTTTGTTTTTATTTGGGTCCAAATACCAAAATCAACTTTTTTTGTAGACGGGCGCACCATCCACCTAAGAAACATGTTTATTCTTTTTGCAGCAGAGTTTTTAACAGGATCAGACACATGCTTTTCTGTTCTAAAGTGATGGGGTAATTCAAAAAATAATTTTTTAAAATGGTGAATGTTGTTTCCCATTCTTTCTGCCTGACAGTCTTTTGAGAAGGTTTTTTCTAAACCCCCGTGATTTAGATAGATGTTTTGTAGGGATTGAACAAAATAGATAAAATCAGTACCATTAAAAGTCCTGTGAACAAAGGGCTTTAGATTTTTCAACTCTTTTTTACTGTGATGAAGAATAAAAGAATGCGGATCATAGTCCATTAGCTCCATCATTCTCTTGCCATTTTTAATGATGCTTACTCGATTGCCCCATGCTATTGAAGCAACCAAAAATCCAGAGATTTCAACATCCTCTTTTTTTTCGAATAAATGGGGTATTTGTATAGGGTCGTTCTCTAAAAAATGAGCTTGCTCGTACAGAGCTGCTTTTTCATCTAGAAATTCTTTTAACTCTTTAATATTCATTATTGAATGACTCCATCCTTGAGACGGATAATTCTATCCGCTCTTTGAGCTAATTCTTTATTATGGGTCACAATTACAAAACTACAACCCCTCTCGTCTCTCAATCGAAAAAAGAGATTGTGAAGTTGATCTGCGTTTTCTGAATCCAGGTTACCGCTGGGTTCATCTGCAAAGATGATTTTCGGATCATTAATTAATGCACGAGCTACAGCTACCCGCTGTTGTTCACCCCCAGACAATGCAGTGGGTTTGTGCAGAGCACGCGACCCAACACCTAAATCGTTTAATAGATGCATCGCTTTTGTTTCACTTTTTGAAATTGAATTGTTGTGAATCCAAATAGGCAAGCACACATTTTCAAGAGCTGTAAATTCAGGTAACAATTCGTGAAACTGAAAGATAAATCCCATTTTTTGATTCCTAAAAGAAGCCAGCTCATTTTCAGAAAGTTTCGTAGTGTCAGTTCCTGCCACGACCAAACTGCTTTTTGTACTTGGATTGGGAAGGTCTAAAGTTCCTAATATTTGAAGAAGGGTTGTTTTGCCAGCACCAGAAGGACCAACAATAGCAACAATTTCCCCTTCAGCAACTTCTAAAGAGAGGTCTTTTAAAACCTGAAGCGATCCATAATTTTTAGAAAGGTTTTTGGCTCTTAGCAGTTGTTTCATAATCATCCAAAATTAGGTTTTTTATTTTTTTTTGAGTGGTATTTTCGGATCTCCTTTAGGCTTTAACCATTCCCTTTTTTGATTTAATTTTTTTTTCTACTCATTCATGCATTGTATTTCTTATATTTGTTTAAAGTTTTAAAAAAAAAGTTTATCAAAAAAATATATTTAGCTGGAGGATGTTTTTGGTGTACTGAAGCTGTATTCCAGAGAGTAAAAGGAATAGTTAAAGTCTTTCCTGGCTACATAGACGGTTCGATAAAGAATCCCTCTTACAGAGAAGTATGTACAGGAAGGACGGGTCACACAGAGGCTATTGAAGTTAATTATGACCCTTTGATTATACAATTATCTGAATTGTTGATGATTTTTTTTACAACACATGATCCTACGACATTGAACCGTCAAGGCAATGATGTAGGAACACAATATCGTTCTGGTATTTATTATACAGAAGTTAAACAAAAAGAAGTTGCGCTAACCATAATTAAACAAATAGATAAGGGGGGTTTGTTTCCAGATCCTGTCGTTACTGAAGTAAAAGAGGCAACCCCTTTTTATCTAGCAGAAGAGCACAATAATTACTATAATCAAAACAAAGAACAAGCTTATTGCTCTTATATTATTAGCCCTAAAATTGAAAAATTAAAAACCTATTATAAAAACTATATAGCTATTGAAAATGAATGAAAATTTTAACATTGAGACCTTGCCCATAACGGAGCAAATCAAAACAAATTACGAAGACATAATTCATCTTCTAGGTGAAGATAAATCTCGAGAGGGTTTATTAAAAACACCTGAAAGAGCCTCAAAGGCGATGAAGTTTTTAACAGAAGGTTACGAAAAAGATCCGAAGCAAATCCTCCAAAGTGCAATGTTTGAAGAAGACTACAACGAAATGGTCATTGTTAAAGATATTGAATTGTATTCGCTGTGTGAACACCATCTTTTACCTTTTTTTGGTAAAGCGCACATTGCTTATATCCCAAATGGTCATATTGTGGGATTGAGTAAAATCCCTAGGGTAGTAGATGTTTTTTCTCGCCGCCTTCAAGTTCAAGAACGCCTAACAGAACAGATATTGGACTGCATAAATAACACGTTAAAGCCTAAAGGAGTTGCTGTCATTATAGAAGCTTCTCATATGTGTATGATGATGCGTGGGGTTCAAAAACAAAATTCCACAACAACAACCTCAGGTTTCAGAGGCGCTTTTAAAGACACAGATACACGAAACGAATTTTTAAATTTGGTTCACTCCAAACGTATTTAAGAGTCTTTAAAAAATCTTTTAAATCCAATTCTTTTCAGTATTCTTTTTTCAAAATTCCAGAAAAATTTAAATTGAAAAAAAAGAGTACCTACTCCTAGCAGTACGATCTGATAAATTGGAAAAATAACAAGTATCCTCAAGCACCAGTACATTAAATTCCCCAGAGGTAGGGAAGAAAATGCTTCTGGAGTAAGTTGCAGAAAATGAAGCAGGGGTTTTGCTAGCCGAAGACTCAGGGAACCAGTAATTCCAAAAACGATAAAAATGGCTATCAGTTGAGCATTGGAATGAATTCCCCATTTATGTTTTAATCTTTCGATATACAATGATAAAAAGCTTACTTCAACAAAGTCGCTATTTGAGAAGCGAGTTCTTCACCAATCCTGTCTTGAGCTTCCAGGGTGGCAGCACCAATATGAGGCGTCAAAGAGATCTTGTCGTGCATTAAAAGTTTGATTTCAGGTTTGGGTTCGTTTTCAAACGTATCCAGTGCTGCAAAAGACAACTTTCCTGAATCCAGAGCATCTACAAGGGCTACTTCATCTATTACTCCACCACGAGCTGCATTGATTATACCTGCACCATCTTTCATTTTTGCTAATACAGCAGCGTCAATCACGTAGGACTTCTGAGCTGGAACATGAAGGGAAATAAAATCCGACTTAGCGATGAGTTGATCAAAACTTTGTGTTTTTATAGTGACCTCTACTTGATCTCCTGTGGAAAGCGCAACGGTTATGTTGGCTTGTTCAATAAATTTATCACTGGCAATAATTTTCATTCCTACACCCAGTCCAATTTTTGCTACTTCTTGACCAATCCTTCCAAATCCAATGATACCTAGTGTTTTACCTCTGAGTTCAACGCCTTTAGCATAGGCTTTTTTTAACCCTTTAAAATTAGCCTCTCCCTCTAAAGGCATGTTTCTGTTTGAATTGTACAAGAAGCGAACACCACCATACAAATGAGCAAAGACAAGTTCTGCTACAGAGGCAGAAGAAGCTGCTGGTGTATTGATAATATGAATTCCTTTTGATTTAGCATATTCAACATCGATGTTATCCATACCCACACCACCTCTTCCGATAAGTTTAAGGCCAGGACAAGCATCTATGAGTTCTTTTCTTGCCGTTGTAGCACTTCTTACTAGAAGCCCTACAATATCATTTTGATTGATGAAAATAGCAAGTTGCTCCTGAGCGACGTTTGTTGTCAGAACCTCAAAACCGTCTTGGGTTAAAGCGTCTATTCCAGATTGGGAAAGGCCGTCATTGGCTAATATTTTCATGCATTATTAATTTAAATAAAGTCTTTTATAGGGTTTTTTGTTTTAAGAGTATAATTGCAAGCCCTGAATTAATTTATCTTTTTGGTTAGTGATTTTTCTCTAAAATTTACATGCAGTCTACCAACGTTTGAACACTTTCAACAGAAAGTGCATTGTACATAGATGCACGGTATCCTCCTACAGAACGATGTCCTTTCAACCCACTAATTCCAGCAGCTTGGCACAAAGCATCAAAAGGGGCTGTGAGATCTGGGTCAACGAGGTTAAAGGTTGCATTCATTTCGCTACGGTCTTCTTTTGCGGCAAAACCGATAAATTTGGAATTTCTATCTATCTCACCGTAAAGATGAGTTGCTTTGATGGCATTCAATTTTCCAATAGCATCTAATCCCCCTTGTTCTTCTATCCATCTCAAGGTGAGCAAACAGGTGTAAACTGCAAATACAGGAGGCGTGTTGAACATACTTTCCGCTTTTATGTGCGATTTGTAATCCAACATAGAGGGGATGCTTCTTGATACCTTACCTAGAAGTTCTTCTTTTACTATAACCAAGGTCGTTCCTGCTGGACCCATGTTTTTTTGGGCTCCTGCGTAAAACAGATCAAACTTTGAATAATCAAAATTTCTTGAAAAAATATCTGAACTCATGTCTGCAACAAGAGGGACAGTACCGTTAGGAATTTCTTTAAACTGAGTGCCAAAAATGGTATTGTTTGTGGTGATGTGCAGATAGTCTAAGTCGGAAGGGACAGATACATTTTTTGGGATGTGATTGAAATTAGCATCCTGTGAACTTGCAATTTCAATAACTTCACCCAGTAGTTTTGCTTCCTTTATGGCTTTCGAAGACCAAGTACCTGTATTGATATAACCTGCTTTT
>Ga0181587_10000069_pt1 | contig 72129 bp, 71 predicted proteins | sample 071ome_27_FD_132463 | JGI IMG/M metagenome (GOLD analysis project Ga0181587, IMG submission 132463) | Coastal salt marsh microbial communities from the Groves Creek Marsh, Skidaway Island, Georgia - 071409AT metaG (megahit assembly) | ecosystem: Environmental > Aquatic > Marine > Intertidal... | reverse complement strand
TCTTTCACGGAAACGCCCCCGAAAGTGTAAACCAGCAAGCATCATATCAAACCGCCTATCCCCGCCGCAAAACCTCTCTTTCCCAAAAATATTCTGGACGAATATTTTCACGCCTTCATGAGAGACGATCCTCCGCCCACAACGAGGAGGGCTCTCTTGTCTGTCATGTAGATGAAAAGTGCGCTAGATACCCGCTATGACCAACATGACACCGACCGAGGCGGACCTAGGCATCGCCGAAGATGAAAAAGTGCTCTGGCGCGGCAAGCCCGAGATTAAGGCCTATATTCGCCAGAGATATGTCAAAACCTCCATCATCGGCATTCTTGTCGTCGCTGTGATCGTGTTAGGCTTTGACGAGGTATTGTCCCGTCCCGATGAAGAAACCATCAATCTCTTCAGCCGGGATGGGGCGGTGGTTTTGGTTTCCACGGGCTTTATACTGTTCATGGGCCTGATTGCCGCGACCAGCGTGATCTGGGGCCGATATGAAGGCGCCGCGACGGACTATGTCCTGACCGATCAGCGCCTGATAATCGCTAAGGGCTGGCCCAACGAAAAGCTCTTTGTCTATCCGCCCTACGCCATCGGCGGACTGAACGTGGAAAAATCCAGAGACGGCACGGCGTCTTTGTACTTCCGGGATGAAACACCGATTTACCTTAAGGGCATTCACCGCAAGCGGGTCGGATTCGAAGGCATCCGCGACGTGGACGACGTCTACCGGCTCATCCACGAGAGTTTTTACGAGTGAGGGCTTTTTCCTGTCCGGCCAAGATAGGCTGACTTGCAGAGCTGCCGGTGCGGATAGCCGCCGGGTTGAGGCCGTTTATCTTTCGCGTCGCCCCCGAGTCTTGTACGCGGATTTATTCCGCGTATCCAACCAATGTCAGTTGGGGCCAAGTCTCGGGGCTTCATCGGCATGAGCTGAATGGTTCCTCGACAACTGCTTCGCAGGTCGGTGACGACGCGGTTTGTCAGTGGGAAGGTCATGAAGCCAATTTCCTCCCAATAATTAGGCAAATGCCTAAATGATGTGCATATTGAAATAGACCACACCGCTCTCCTCTCGACGCCACACCTATAACCCACTGCAATCATTATATTTTCTAATTCCTCCAGTTTGGCATGACTCCTGCGATAGAAAGGATGGCCAGACGGAGGAACAGCGGATCCGAACACCTCGGATGCGCTGGTTTGTCCGCCCGGCTGTTGCAACAACCATTTAGACGATCGGGAACACAATCCCATGAAAAAAGTTGAAGCGATCATCAAGCCGTTCAAACTCGACGAGATTAAAGAAGCGCTGCAGGATATCGGCCTGCAGGGCATCACCGTCGTCGAGGCGAAGGGTTTCGGCCGTCAAAAAGGCCATACCGAACTTTACCGAGGCGCGGAATATGTCGTCGACTTTCTGCCGAAGGTAAAAATTGAATTGGTGCTGGACGATTCCCAGCTAGACACCGCCGTCGAGGCCATTCAAAAGGCCGCCTATACCGGGCGCATCGGCGACGGCAAAATCTTCATTTCAACAATCGACGAAGCGATCCGCATCCGCACTGGAGAGCGGGGCGCCGAAGCGATTTAAGTCTCTACATATCCCCATCCGGCTAATCGAAATTCAGCCAATACACCAAAGAAAGGAAGCATATCATGTCGTTGAATTGCAAAACCCCTGACGACGTCCAGAAAGCGGTCAAGGACAACGATGTCCAACATGTTGACCTGCGCTTCACGGACCCTCGGGGCAAATGGCAACACCTGACGCAACTCTCCAAGACCATCGATGACGACGCCTTTAACGATGGCATCTTTTTCGACGGCTCCTCCATCGCCGGCTGGAAGGCCATTAACGAATCCGACATGGCGCTGATCCCCGATCCGACCACCGCGACCATGGACCCGTTCACGGCCCAGTCGACCATGATCTTGTACTGCGATGTACGCGATCCGATCACCGGCGAAGGCTATTCTCGGGATCCCCGGTCCACGGCCAAGCGCGCCGAAGCGTATCTGAAGAGCACCGGCATCGGCGACACCGCCTACTTCGGTCCGGAACCCGAATTCTTCGTATTTGATGACGTCCACTACGACGTCTCCATGGATCACACATTCTACAAAGTCGATAGCGAGGAAGGCCCTTATAATTCCGGTACAGAGTTCGCCGACGGCAACATCGGTCACCGCCCCGGCGTTAAGGGCGGCTACTTCCCTGTCCCGCCGGTGGATTCCCTGCAAGATGTCCGCTCCGAGATGGTCACAACCATCGAAGCAATGGGCGTGGAGATGGAAAAACACCACCACGAGGTCGCACCGTCCCAACATGAACTGGGCATCAAGTTCGATACCCTGGTGCGCGGCGCCGACAATGTGCAGATCTATAAATACTGCGTGCACATGGTCGCCCACATCTTTGGCAAGACGGCGACATTCATGCCGAAACCGATCGTCGGCGACAACGGCACCGGCATGCACACTCACCAATCGGTGTGGAAAGACGGCAAGCCGACCTTCGCCGGTTCGGGCTATGCCGATCTGTCGGAAACGGCGTTGAACTACATCGGCGGCATCATCAAGCACGCCAAGGCCATCAACGCTTTCTCCAACCCCTCAACCAACAGCTACAAGCGGCTGATCCCAGGCTTTGAGGCGCCGGTGTTGCTGGCCTATTCAGCCCGGAACCGTTCCGCGTCCTGCCGAATTCCGTATTCCACCAGCCCCAACGGTAAGCGGGTGGAAATCCGGTTCCCGGACGCAACGGCAAACCCGTATCTCGCGTTCACCGCAATGCTGATGGCCGGGCTGGACGGTATCCAGAACAAGATCGATCCGGGCGACGCCATGGACAAGGATCTGTATGACCTGCCGCCGGAAGAGCTGCAGGGCGTGCCGACCGTCTGCGGCTCCCTGCGTGAGGCGCTGGACAGCCTAAGCGAAGACCGTGACTTCCTGAAAGCCGGCGATGTCATGACCGACGACCTGATCGACGGCTACATCGACCTGAAGATGGAAGAGGTCTACGCGCTGGAGCACACCACGCACCCGGTCGAATTCAAGATGTACTACTCTTCTTGAAAAGACCGAGAGATTACCGGCCTCTATTTTAGAGCCGGATAGGGAAAAGGGCCGCTCCAAGCGGCCCTTTTTTCATGTCCCCGAATAAGCAATCCCCTCCCCCTTAATGAGGAAGGGGGCGGAGTTCGGGTCACCCGGACGACGCGGGAGGGGGTGGAAAAACGTGGGTACGCGGATCATACCCGGAACAAGTCCGGGCACAGGCTCCTGGTCCGCGCATGACTATGAAAGAACGCCTCAAAATCTAGTCATCCACGGGCCGGCGAAACCGTGACCCGTGGACCCATTTTATTTACCCCCGCTCGTCCCGCACCCGTTTCGCCTTGAACTCGGTCTTCGGCAAAGTGCCGGGCGAGAGGATGTGCACGTCCGCGCGGATTTCACAACGTGATCGAATTTCGCTGGCCACCTGTTCGCTGACATCGTCGGTGTGTTCTACCTGGACGGTCATGATATCGAGCCCATCTTTGTTGGTGGTGAGCACGATCTCGTATTCATCGCCGACGCCGGGCACGGCGCGCACGGCCTCTTCAATCTGGTCCGGATACATTTTAATGCCCCTGAGGTTCAACAAATCATCCGCCCGGCCAGAGAAGGACCCCAGCGCGCGGACATGGGTCCGGCCGCAGCCGCATTTCTCCGTCGTATAGGTCGTGTAATCGCCAACCAGAAACCTGAGTTGCGGCGAGCTTTCCGAATTCAGGCAAGTACAGACTGTCAGGCCACGCTCCCCCTCTTCCACGATCTTCTTGGAGTCCGCATCCACTAGCTCCCAAATCTGGATGTCTTCCATCAGATGGGTGGCCACTTCGCCGTCATCGGTGATCGTGTGAGAGCAGGAATAGCCGCCGCAATGTGGCGAGGCCTCGGTACAGCCGTAGAACTCTACCATCTTGGCGTCCCACAAGCTTTCCAGCCGGTTGCGGGTGTTCATGATGCCGGTGCCGGGCTCGCCCCCGACCAGCATCATCCGGACACTGCTGGCGGCTGGATCCAGGCCGATATCTTCCATCACCCGGCCCAGATGCAGGGCGTACGACGTCGTGCCGACGATCACCGTCGGTTTAAACCGCTCCACCATGCGGGCGCGCATTTCCCCGGTCATACCGCCCCCTGGGATGGTTGCCACGTTCATCTTGGCGAGGCCGAACTGCACCCCCCAGGCGAACACGTGAGGCCCATAACCGGAACAGATCAGCACACAATCATCGGGACGGATGCCGAAGGAATGCATGGCCCGCGCATTGGCCCAGGCCCATAGCTCCCGGTCGATCTGTGAATATCGAAACACCCGCGGCGTGCCGGTGGACCCCGACGAGGAAAAGATCATCCAGCCGCGCTCTGCCCACAGATCATCACCATGGGTGGTGTAGCTTCCATAGGGTGGATCGGCTTCCACATCCGCCATCATCTCGGACTTGTCGATCACCGGCCATTTGGAGAGATCATCAACGGTTTGAATATCCGTCGGCGCCAGCCCCAGTTTGTCGAAACGTTTCCGGTAGAACTCGCTATTTTCGTAAAGGAAGGGCGTAACGGCGGCGAGCTTCTCGTTTTGGACGGAAATCAGCTCGTCCCGACTCAACGTTTCCAGAGCCGGCGACCAAATCTCGGCGGAGCCCGGCGCGTCCGGATCGTGTTTGAACTTATCCAGTGTCTCCAGCCATTTGACGCGGGTCTGATCGGCGCGGAATTCGGTCATAATTGCTCCCCTGCTCCCCGGCTCCAAGTCCGTCCGGGTTCTGTTTGACTCATCCGGCCAAATTGTAGAAACCGAAACCAGACAAGACAACAAGCGAGCAGGATCAGAACCATGGCGGAACGCAGCAAACCCCCTTTCCGGGCCGATCATGTGGGCAGCCTTTTGCGCCCCAAGACGATTACCGACGGTTTTAAGAAACTCCATACCGGGGAGATCGACCAGGCGGAATTCACCGCCATTCAGGACACCGCCATCGACGAGGTGATCAAGCTGCAGGAAGACGTGGGGCTGAAGTCAGTTACCGACGGGGAATTCCGCCGCGCCTCATATTGGTCAACCTTCGTGGAGCGGGTAGATGGTTTGGATATCAGCCAATCCCTTTTCACCTTCACCGACGATGACCGCAACGAAAACAACTTCACCGCACCCATTGTCACCGGCAAGGTCGGCCGTAGCCAATCCATCGCGGGCGACGAGTTCGCTTATCTTAAGGACCGCACCAAACAGACGCCAAAAACCACCATCGTCTCGCCGCCGACAATGCACTTGTTCCGCATGAACGAAACGATCCAAACCGATGCCTATCCGGACACCGCATCGTATTTCACCGACCTGGCAGCCGTATTCCGCGAAGAGATCAAGGCTTTGGCGGACGCCGGCTGCACCTATGTCCAGCTGGACGATGTGCCGGTGCCCATGCTGTGCGATCCCAAGGTGCAGGACAAAGTCCGCGCCCAGGGCATCGATCCGGATCAGCTGATGATCGACTATATCGATCTGTTCAATGACTGCCTGCGGGACCGGCCGGCGTCGGTCACGGCCGCTGTGCATATGTGCCGTGGCAATTATAAAGGCCGGTTCCTGTCGGAAGGCGGGTACGAGACTTTCGCCGAAAAGTTCTTCAACGATATGGACGTGGATGCGTTCTTCCTGGAGTACGACTCGCCGCGTTCAGGCGATTTTGAGCCGCTGAAGTATGTCCCAAAGGATAAAATCGTGGTGCTCGGCATCGTCTCCAGCAAAACGCCGGAAATGGAATCCGCCGATGATCTCAAGCGCCGCATCGATGACGCCGCACAATTTATCGACCTGGATCAGCTCTGCCTGAGCCCCCAATGCGGGTTCGCCAGCACCGTCGCCGGCAACCCGGTCACGGTGGATGTGGAGAAAGCAAAACTGGCCCGCATCGTCGAGGTGGCCGAAGACGTGTGGGGATCGGCGTAACCGCCCATCGCATGCTCTATTTCGCCTATGGCTCCAATATGGATCCCCGGCAGTTCCGCCGCCGATGCCCGCGCGCGCGGTTTGTGACCATCGCCAGAGCCGAAGGGTATCGCCTCGACTTTACGTTGCGATCAAAACGCCGTCGTTGCGGGGTGGCCAACATCGTCCCGAATGATATGGACGAGACCAAGAATGACGACGTTTGGGGCATCGTCTACCGAATGCTTCACCCGCGCGATATTGCTACCCTGGACGCAGCGGAAGGGTTTCGCGGACCCGACCAGCGCGTCAACCGCTATGATCGGGGGCCATTGACCGTTCTGACACCTGAAGGTGCGACCTGTTTCACCGACACCTATTTCGGCGTGATTGAAAGCGCACCTCCCCCCAGTCGCGCCTATCTGGGGCAAATGATCTTCGGCGCGGAGTATTGGGGATTGCCGGAAGACTACCGGATAAAATTGCGCCAAATCCACAATAGTCTAGCCCCCGGACGATAGCGGCCCTGCGTTTTCCGGGTTTGCATCCATGCCCGCGAGAGAGTAGTTCTGATCGGCCCCATTCGGCCCGTTTCCTAACCTAAAACTCGGTCTAGATGTCTGATAGCGCATTCTTTTGGCGGACTTTTTTCGTCCTGAGCGGCCTGACCATTATGGGCCCGCTGGCGCTCGATTCTTTCCTGCCGGCCATGGGCGATTTAGCCACGGGCGTCAATGCGGATATGGGCTCCGTCTTGATCACCTTGTCCATGATTCAGATCGGCAACGCCACCGGACAGATCATCTATGGCCCCCTTTCCGATCGCTTCGGCCGGCGGCCGATAATCCTGTTCGGCATGGGGCTTTATGTGTGCGCCGCCGCGGGCTCTATCTTCATCACCAGCATCGAACCTCTCTTCGTCCTCCGGTTCCTGCAGGGTTCCGCCATTGCCTCGACGATGATCATCCTCCGCGCCGTCGTGAGGGACCTGTTTAACGTCCATGACGGCGCGAGGATGTACGCCTATCTCTACATGACCCTGGCAGCGATGCCCCTTTTCGGGCCGATCATCGGCGGCTACCTCACGGAGACCTTCGGATGGCGGTCGGTCTTTATCTTTATGACCTGCGTCAGCGGCATTGTTCTATTAGCTCTCATCGCCTTCCTGAAGGAAAGTCTGTCCGAAAAAGACCACCGCGCCATGACGCCCAGCGTCCTGGCGATAAGTTTCGCAGAAATCATCCGGGACCGCACTTTCGTCGCCTTCCTGCTGTGCGGCATGGGCAACTACGGTGCGCTTTTTGCCGTCCTGGCCGGTCTGGCCCCGGTCATGGTCGGCTTCATGGGCGAGACGCCGACGGTGTTCGGGTTCCAGTTTTCGGCCATAATGTTGGCCCACTTCATCGCCGCCTTGTTCGCCGGCAAGTTACTAAGGGCGATGGGCATCAAGAAAATCCTCCTATTGTCGGGGAGCCTCTGCACGATCGGCGGTGTCTCGTTATTCGGTTTTGCGATTTTCGATATTGCAACACGAGAAACGATCCTGATCCCCACCGGCGTTTTCATGATTGGCTTTGCCTTCTTTATGTCGCCAATGACCGCCGGCGCGCTATCGAACTTCCCACATATGGCCGGACGCGCGGCATCCCTTTTGGGGTTTCTCCAGCAAGGTTTTGCCGCCGTCATCACCTTTACCCTGGGCGTATTCGAGAACGGCACACAGATGCCAATGGTGCTGGCCTTATCGACGTGCTCGGTTCTGGGCTTCATCGCTTATCTGACCCTGGTGCGGACCGCGCCGTTGCGTGAAGAAGCGCCGGTTCCGTGAGCGGAACCGTCCGTCAGCCGTATCTATTGGTCGCCTGCCTGCTGGGCGGATTGGCCATGGCGGGCCCGATGTCGATCGATGTCTTTGTGCCGGCGATACCGGCCATCGCCACGGAACTGGGTATCGGCATCGGCCATGTGGAACTGAGCCTCACCGCTATATTCCTGGGCACAGCCTTGGGTCAAATCATTTACGGTCCCCTTTCCGACCGGTTCGGCCGAAAGCCCGTGGCCTTGATCTCGTTCACCTTGTTCTTGATCTCCGCCATTGGTGTGGCCTTGGCCGATTCCTTGGGCCCCCTGATTTTCTGGCGGTTTATTCAAGGCCTTGTAGCCGCGGCGGGACGTATCCTCGGCAACGCCGCCGCCCGGGATCAATACGAGAAAGAGCAATTGGGCCGGCTGGTCTCGCTCATCTTTATCGTTAGCATATCAAGTTCCGTCTTCATGCCGCTGATCGGCGGCTATGTAGCGGAAAATCATAGTTGGCGGTGGATATTCTATATCATGGCGGGTTATGCTGGGATTCTGATCCTGGCGGTGCTGTTTTTCTTCAAAGAAACCCTGCCAGAGAAAGACCCCCGCGCTATTAACCCCTTCTCCATGGCGGTCAATTTTGCGCGGATCGTCAAGAACAAGGACTTTCTCTACAACATGTTTTGCGGCGGTTTTGCGGTCAGCGGGTTTACGGCGTTCCTGACAGCATCGGCTGGCGTCTCCAAAACCGTGTTCGATATTTCGCCGCAGACCTATTCCTATTTCTTCTCCGGCGCGGTGCTGGTGCTCCTGTTGACCAACATCTACTGCAGCCGCACCGTAGAACGCACCGGTCTCGTACCCCTGATGACGGCGGGCGCAGTGATACAACTCGCCGGCGGCTTGGCCATGCTCTACTTCGCGCTGCAACAGTCCACCAATCCGTGGACCGTGTTTGCGCCAATGACCATCTACCTGATGGGCTTTGCGTTGATCTATGCGCAGGCCGTCGCCGGGGCCATGTCGCCGTTCGGACGTAACGCCGGCGCGGCCTCTTCCCTATTGGGGTTTCTGCAGTTCACCTTGGGCGCGGTTGTCTCTGCCTTACTTGCGATCTTTGTTGATGGAACGGCGCGTCCGATGGCCATCGCCGTCGCCGTCTCGGGCGCCGGCGCCGCTCTCTCGCTCATCATCTATCTGCGTCACCGGCGGCGCAGCACATGAGTTACGGGCTCCTGATCTTTCTGATCGCATGCCTAGCGGCAATGAACCCGGTTGCCATCGACGCCTTCCTGCCGGCCATGCCGGAAATCGCCAAGGACATGGCCGTCGATCCCGGTACTGTCGGCATCACCATTGGAGTCTACACGTTTGGCACGGCATTGGGTCAGATGATCTACGGGCCGGGTTCGGACCGGTTCGGTCGTAAACCGATGCTGATTTTCGGTCTGACTATTTTCGTGGTGGGCGCGATTGCTTCGGCGTTTGCCACCAGCATCGGAGAGCTGACCGCCTGGCGATTTCTCCAGGGGATGGGCGCCGCCTGTGGGCGCATCCTGGCCATGGCCATCGTCCGCGACAAGTACGAACGGGAACAGGCAGCCAAGCTGTTGAACTATATGATGGCCGTGGCGTCCATCATGCCCATGGTGGGCCCGCTGATCGGCAGCATTCTGATTGAATATTTCGCCTGGCAGGCGGTGTTCGTCTACATCACGCTCTTCGGCGTGATGGTGCTGTTGATCGTCGCCTTCTTTTTCAAGGAAACCCTGGCGGAAAAGAACCACCGCGCGGTGCATCCCGTCGATTTGATGATCAATAGCCGCATCATCCTCAGCAACCGGCGGTTCGTGGCTTACACGCTATGTTCTGCCTTTTCGGGGACCGGGTTGCTGGCCTTCCTGTCGGCTGGCCCCGAAATCGTGATCAACCTTCTGGATCAAGGGCGGAACGGCTTCGCCCTTATATTTGCGATCATGATGGTCGGCAGCATCTCCGGCAATATCATCGGCGCGCGCGTGGGAGAGCGGATGGGCATTGACCGGCTATTGGCCTGGAGTGCGGCCTTCGCGACCCTATTCGGCGTTCTCCTGCTGATCTTCGTGCTCACCGATATGGTGCTTCACTATGTCGTTGCGCTGGTTCTACCCCTAGCCCTTTTCAAGCTTTGCGATTCCATCACCAACTCCCAGGCGACGGCGGGCGCACTAACCCCGTTTCCCAGGATGGCCGGGCTGGCCTCAACCGTGTTGGGCGTCACCCGCCAAACCGCCGGCGCAACAATGGCCGTCGTGGTGGGCGTATTTTCAGACGGCACGACGATCCTGCCACTGGCCATAGGCGTCACCGTGGCCGGAATTGTCCCGGCCGCGATCTATGTCTTTGTCATTCGGAGGATGGGACCATTAGCTAATTAACAGCATGGCGTAACCGACGGCGAAGATACCCAATAGCGCCGAAAATTCCCCAGTAATCCTGATATACGACATGGCATTCTGCTCACATTTCTTGTTTTCACGACGCAAATAACCATGCAGATTGAATGTCATCAGGCGCGATATTCTTCTAACCTATTGAAATAAAAAATTTAATTAAGCGTTGATCAAACGCTGTGGGCCGCCGATGCGGCGACAAACGGCCCAAATTTGCCGAGCTGCGGGATAAATCGGCCTAGCGGCCGGGCAAATTAATCACAAGCTCCTTGCCGCCGTATTTATGCACCTTGTCGTGGCCGCGGATAGTGACTTGCTTGATCCCCGCCGGGATTTTCACTCCACTCAATGACCGGGTGAACGGCTGTTCATTTTCATGAGGGTGCAGCAGCACCCGCCGGCCCAGCAATTTGCCATCCGGCCCCAGCACCTCCCAATTATCCGCATAATGCTTCCAGCCCGTATCACCGTGGCGGAGCGTGACTGTGAAATAGAAGGTATCCTTACCGCTCGCCCGCGCCTTGGCGTCGACAACGGTCACTTCCCCGGCGAGAGCCGGCACGGCGAACAGGCCAAATAAAAGGGCTAGGCACAGGCGCTTCATGAGCACTCCTATCGATAAAGACTTGTTTGGACTAGTCTTCCAAAATTGGGAAGGCGTTCAAGGGCCGAGGCGGCAGCCTCACCTATTCTTTACCGGCGCCTATTTTCTTCCCGCTGTTGCCCGGCATCTATCACCAATTTGAGCCCGGCCAGTAGCGCCGATTGTTCAATTTCCATGGCGACATCAGTTGGCAGCAAACAAGACACTGTGATCTTGATCCGACCGTCATTGGTGCTGGAGACTCTTGCCGACGGCTCGGGTTCCGGGATTTCAATGCCCGCCCGCTCTTCGATATGTTCATGATAGCGCCCGGCAGCATCCTTGTAAGGGGCCAGCCCCGCGCCGACAGAGGCGAGCATAGCATCCGCAACAGGCTGCGGGTTGCTGTCCGCCTCCATGGTCAGACTGAAATTGTGCAGAACATATCGTTTGTAAAACCGCTCATTTTTCACCGGAGTGGTGAGGAACTGGCTGTTGGGGATAACGATGGCCTTACCGGTAAATTCATAGGCATTCGGCCCACTTCCTAATTCCTGCAAGGTCGTCGTTAAAAGGGTCTGATCGGTGACTTCGCCACGCGTCTCTCCGATCTCGACCCAACTTCCGACACGAAGTGCGCTGCTGGACGCCACGACGATGGAACCGCTTATGCACAAGATCAGTTCCTTGGTGGCGATGATGAAGGCGACGGCGAAGGCCGTCAGAGACAGGGCGAACGAGCGCAATGCCGGCGCCCAGATAAAGATCATGCCGAATATCAGGATCAGCAAGAGACCGTTGCGGGTGTTCGCCATGACCCGGCGACGCTGTGCAGCCTGATCCTCGAACTTCTTGTTGATCAACCGTTGTAGAACGATCCGGGTGCTAACAATCACCACAATCAGAACCAGCGTCGCCAGCAATTGATTGCCGGCTGCCTGTTCCAGCGGGCCGATAAGATCGTCTTCAAGGCTCATTTTACTATCGCTGCCGATGCTTCCCCACATGGCTCTCTATTGCGCCATCTGTACAATTGGATCAACAAATTATTCAAAAAATAAAGCAATGTGGCGGTGGCCGGAAACTAGGATCCGGACCCTAGGATCACGGGGCAACGCCGCGATGATCAACGGGCATAGCGCAAAGACCACTCCCGGTTAAAATTACCCTCTGAATATCGCAATTGATGCTTGCGCATTAAAACCGTCTTGTGCATAACGGAGCACACATAAGCGCGTATGCGCTATCTATAGTATGTCCGGCCCCAATGTATTATCAAATAACGATCTATCCCGAGCACAGGTTGGTGCACTTTAAACACGTGCTCCCATTCGATATCGAGGACGTGTACACCGGATTCCAGGAACTGTTTGCCCACAAGGATTTCGTTCGAGGATACAATATTCTACGGGATTACTCAGCGGTCGAAATCGGCGACAACTGGGATTTTTCCCGCCTCTCCACTACCGCCACCGCCCGGATGAACGAATACCACGATAGAATCGCCCCCTGTAAAATTGCGTTATTGGCCAAGTCTCAATTGGACTTCGCCCGCACACAACAGGCCAGTCGCGTACTGGACCAAAGGCCCGAAGAAGTTACACGCAAGGGATTTGTGAATGTCGCGGACGCCCTTGTCTGGCTGGGCGCCCCCCCCGACCTCTTAGACTAGGGTTCGGACCCTAGTCAGAAATTTCGCAGTTTATGCTTAGGCGCACATTGGATTTGGACAAGGCCCGCCCCAGGCTGAGCTTTTCTTTCCGCGCCTTTTTCTTCAGCGCATCCTTTAGGAGCGACTTCAGTTCAAAGGTCATATCCTCGTCTTCCAGTTGGACCACGACAGGAAGCGAAACGGAAGGTGATGACTTCGTCCGCTTGCCGCCATTGGCCTTGCGGCGGGCAGGTTTGTTTTTCTTGCCGAAGATTTCCTGCCATCCGGACCGGTATTCATCCGTGGAAACGCTGGAGAAATAACTGATTGGCCGCGATCCACCGCCACTGCTTTTCTTGGTCGAGGACTCGGATGTCGTTACCGCCGATTCGGACGAGCTTTTAGTCTCCGTCGATGCGGATTTTGCAGTATCGGAGGCCGATGATTTGGTCGTTGTCGTGCTGTCATTCATGGCAGAACTACCCCTGAAAAATTGTTGGGGGTTATTTAAACAGCACGCTGTCGAAATCAAGTCCCGGCATAAAAAAAGCCCGATGGCCGGGCCTGTTCTTACGCGAATGGAAGCCGACGTTAGATTTCGCTGTCTGCCACCATCAAATCGGGGAAGCGCGCTTCCAACGCCTTAACGGCGGCATCTTTGGTGACACCATCGGGCAGCGACACCTTAATGGCCGTCATGTCGAGTTCCTTCAGCACAACCGGCAGTCCCACATGGTAACCCATCTGGCTGGCGATGTCGGAAAAAGAAGCCGGTGGCTCCAACACGACCAACTGAATTTTTTCCGCAGACGCGGTCTCCATTTCCGCCGCCGTCTCCGTGAAGGTCATCGGCAGCGCCATCAGGCCGACGATCAAAATAATGAAAATTCTTTTCATGACTAAAATCCTAAAAAACATTCTCCCAGGACCGAAACGCGCTGTCCCGGTTCTTGCATAAAACCACAGGTGTGTATCAATAGAATTTCAAAGTAATGTCTGGGTTGTAAATGGTTGTATCAACAACCCGAAACCACGCCCCCTGTCGCCAAGGCTGTATATGACAGAGCGATTTAGGGAAACCCCTAGTTTATTGCAAATGCAAATTTTTGGGGATTAGTCGGGCTTCGGTCCGGGAATGTCAGACGGCCAGCTCTCCAGCATAGTCTGTATATAGGAGCGGAGCTTCTCCGGATCCAAATTGACCGACCGTTTGATCTTGTTAACCTCACTCTCTTCCTCTATTGGAATCTGAAGAGAGTCAGTTATCCTATTGAAAAAATTGAAATATCCACTCATTAACGTGAGTTCGATCACCTCTTCCTCGGTGAACTCCTCCCGCACCTTTTCGAACACGCCATTATCTTCTTTGGCAGTGTTCAGCGTGATGTGTTCGGCCCACAGGATGGCCATCTTCTCGCGATTGGTGAAAAGATCGGACTCGAGATAGTCCCCGGTGCCGATTTCAATCGTCTGCTCGTCTGTAATGCCTGCCGCTTGACCAAGCGACGTATTATGCGCGAATCAGTATCGACACCCGTTTAAGTGGCTGGTCTTGATAACAACCATTTCCTTCAGCTTGGTGGTCAGCCGGCTACCGGCCCCTTCCCGCTGCATCACCGCATTAAACGGGATCAGGAACTTGGCGACCAGCGGGACCCGGCCCAATACCCGGTAGGAATGGGGCACCCGGCCCAACATGGCCGTCGCGGCGTCGAAGAGGTTCTTGACCTCCCCTTTGGCGCCCTCCAGCTCCAACATGGTAATTCGCGTCATCGGATTTGCGCTCCTTTACTCTACTTCGTCGTCGCGACGGTCGTAGTCGGTGATCGCCTGCTCAACCTGATCAATATTCTCGATGGCCCAATTGCACAGCCCATCCACCGCCACCACACAAGACCTACCCAATTCGGTCAAGGAATACTCCACCTTCGGTGGGATCACGGGATAAACCTTGCGTTCCACCAGACCAATCCTCTCCAGATGACGGAGGGTTTGGGTCAGCATTTTTTGTGAAATATCGCCAATGTCCCGGCGAAGTTCGGAATAGCGCATGGTTTTCCGCGATAGCTGGCGAATTACCAAAACATTCCACTTATTCGACAGATGCCCAATTATCGTTTGAGCCGGGCGAGACGGAAATTGTCCGGGCTCGTACGTGGGGGCTGCACGCCCGTCATTGGAAAACGTATCCATTATCGCACTCCCATTTATCAAGCTACCAATTTATAGGTACTTTTAGGTAAGTATATTATGTTTTTGCCTATACCGTGTCAAACGACTTGTATATGAAATTCCATCGGTCATAATGAAAAGAGAATAACAGGGAGGTTTAAGCAAAATGGATCAAGGAATTCGCGCCGTTTGGTACGATTTACGCGAGGACGGACGGCAGGACTACCTGGATTGGCTGCACAACTCCCACCTCCCCCTTGTCCTGCAACAGCCTGGGGTTTCTTGGGCGGCCCACTATGAAATCACCGGCGGCGGCGCCAAGCTCTATGAAGACCACGACGTCACCGAGGACATCTTTCAGCGCCCTGAAGAAGACATCGGCAACGGCACCGACTATCTGCTATTGATCGGCGCGGGCTCCCCGCACCTGTTTTTCAAACCTCCCTTTCACGAGTGGGAATTGGAACAGCCCGGCGCGCCTGAGATGATCGGCAGGCGCATCGGCGCCCGACCCGTGGTCTTTACCGAAGAAGCGCGGGTAAACGGTCCCGAATTTGATGCCCGCGCCCAAAGCGCGACGCCGGGCCCGGCCATCCAAATGGGCAACTTCCGCACCCGGTCGGTCGAGGACGAATTCGACTTGGCCGCCTGGTACGCCAACTATCGCTTTCCGGCCATGGCCAAGATGCCCGGCTGCATCAACACCCGAAAATTGGTCTCCGTCGCCGGCTGGGTGAAGCATTCCATTCTTTACGAGTTCACGTCTCTGGAGGCGCGGGCCGAAGGCTTCGGCAAGCACGAGGCTCTAGGTCTGGACGACACCGTCTGGACCTCCAAGATCGTCAAATACACCATCCACGCGCCGGGCAGCCCCAGCGTGGGCCGCCGCATCTGGCCGGCCGTCGATTGACATTACCACGAAGGAGAAAAACACAATGTCGTTACTCACCATCATTCAGGATGAAGACGCCTCCCCGGAAGCAAAGGTCATCTTTGACCATTCGACACAGATGTTCGGTCGGGTCGCCAATGCTGTCCGGGCCGGTTCGGCCACGCCGAAGATCATGCAGTCCCTGTTCAGCTTTATCGTCTGCGGATTGCGAGAGGACATTTCCGGCATCCTGGCGGTGAAGACCAAATGTCTTGTGATCCTCAAGACCTCGACCCTCAACGGCTGCGCCTATTGAACGGGCCACAATGAAACGCTCGGTCGGGCGTTAGGATTTTCAGAAGACATGATCGACGCCGTTCGCGGCGACTACCTGAACTCGGAAATGTTCACGGACGCGGAAAAAGCGGCAATGCGTTGGGCCGAAGTAATGACGGAGAAGCTCTATCAGGGCGGCCCCGGCAAAAAACCTCAGCACCATGAAGCCTTCGTCGAGTTGCAAAAGCATTTCAGCGAGGAACAAATCGTCGAGATCGCCTTTACCTCGGGCTTCTTTAATTTTTGGAACCGCTTCACCGACAGCTTTGAAATCGACATCGAAGACCATCCGGTGATGAACCTGTTCCAGAAATCCACGTCCATCGACCCGGACGACTATGCGGCGTTCATGCGCGCCTGCTGGTGGAACGAAGACCGGGAGGGTGGCCGCGGCTGATGGTTCGTATCGACGAATGGCCGGAGGATTTCCAGCAGGAATACTTCGCCAGGGAGATGCCGTCCTTCGATGCGACGCCAATGGTCAGCGGGCCACCACTTGCTGAGCGCCGGGTAGCGCTGATCTCTACCGCCGGCCTGCATCGCCGGGGCGACCGGCCGTTCACCGAACAAAGCGGCGATTTCCGGATCATCCCATCGGACATCCGCGAAGAAGAGTTGGTGATGAGCCATATCTCCACCAACTTCGACCGCACCGGTTTCATGCGGGATGCCAATGTCGCCCTTCCTCTGGACCGGTTGAAGGAAATGGCCGCCGCCGGCGAGATCGGCTCGGTAGCCGATATCCATTATTCCTTCATGGGGGCGACGCCACCGGAGAAGATGGAGCCCAGCATCCGCGAGATTGTCGCCACCATGAAGGCGGACAAGGTCGACGCGGTTCTGCTCTGCCCGGTCTGACCTTCTTGTAAGCGCGCCGTCGGCGCGCTCGCCCACTACCTGGAAGCGGCAGGCATCGCCACTACCCATATCAGTTTGGTCCGCCCCCATACGGAGGCGATCCGTCCGCCCCGCGCACTGTGGTGCCCGTTTGAACTGGGCCGGCCGTTGGGCGCGCCGGACGAGCCTGAGTTCCAGACCCGCGTGTTGAGAGCCTTATTGACGCTGCTGGAACGCACCGACGGTCCGATCCTTGAGGATTTGGACGAGGAGCCGCCAGAGAGCGAGTTGTCGGACGAGGACATGGAGGGCTGGACCTGTCCGGTGAACTTCGGTGACGGGGAAGAGGCCGTAGACGCCGAGACCGACATCGCCGGCGCATTGGCGCAGGAGATGGCGCAACTGCAATCCTGGTACGATCTGGCGGTGGAGAAAAACGGCAAGACGACGCTGGGCATTTCGGAAACGCCGCTGCCGACGTTAACGGCCTATCTGTTGAACTTCGCCGGCGACCTCGACACGCCGCTGTTCCGCGATGACCTGCCCCGGTTTCAAAACCTCAAGCTGGCCATCGATGAACACAAGGCGTTCTATTTCGAAGCCGGCGCCGCAAAACCCGGCAATCCAACTGACACGGATTTGGCCAACTGGTTCTACGGCGACTCCGTCATGGGCAAGCTCTTGTTGAAGATCAATGCCGCCTGCATGACCTCGGACGACGACGTGCTGCGCCACATGTCGGACCGGCGGATCATCCCGGTGCAACAGCGCCATCTCAAAGGCTTGAAGGTCGATGTACCGTCGCCGACGGGATAATGGCGATATCGTGACCACCCTGCCCTTGCCACCACGGAAACCAATCAGCATCATCCCCCCCAACCCATAACCCAAACAAAGGAAACGCGAAGAACATGGTTTACCTGCATGAAATGCCGGAGGCCCCGCGCAACATGATCGTCAATCAGGACCTGCCTGATTTCGGTCCGACTGCCTGCGCCGACGGCCCGCCCCTGAAAGACCGCAAGATCGCCATTATCACCACCGCCGGGCTGCATCGCCGGGAAGACAAGCACTTCTCTCCCGGAGTCGGCGAATACCGGATCATCCCCGGCGACACGGACATGGACGATCTGATCATGACCCATGTCTCCACCAACTTCGATCGCACCGGCTTTTACCAGGACGTGAACCTGGTATTCCCGATCGAACGGCTGCGGGAATTGGCGGAGCAAGGCGAGATCGGCGCGGTCGCCGACTATCACTACGCCTTCATGGGCGCGACGCCGCCGGAAGTGCTGGAAGCAGCCGCCAAAGATCTGGCCGGTGCGCTGAACGCCGACGGGGTCAACGGGGTTGTCCTCGCCGGGGTCTGACCCCAATGCACGCGCGCCGTGGGCGGGCTGGCACACTTTATCGAACAAGAAGGCATTCCGACCGTGATCATCAGCCTGATCCGGCGGCACACCGAAGTCATGAAACCGCCGCGCGGCCTGTTCGTGCCGTTCGAGCTCGGCCGGCCTTTCGGCGCGGCCAACGAGCCGGACTTCCAGCGCCGGGTGCTGATGGAAGGACTCAAACTGTTGGAACGCACAGACGGTCCGCTGCTGGAAGATTTCCCGGACGAAGCGCCCGGCGGTACCGCTGAGGATCAGGAGGGTTGGACCTGTCCGGTCAACTTCCCGAAACCCGAGGCAGACTTGTCGGATGCGGAAAAAACCGCTCAGGCCATCAAGCAGGAAGTCGCCCTGTTGGAACCGTGGTATGACGAGGCTCTCAAAAGCATGAAAGGCCGGCGGCTGGACGGCATGACGGACCTCAACCGCGATCAGATCGCCGACTTTTTGACGTCTTGGGCGGCGGATCAATCGGTGGAAAGCATTATCGATGGTGAAAACATCGTCCGGGCGCTCAAACTGGCGGCGGATGATCTGCGGCATTTCTATTACCAAGCCGCCATGGCCAAGCCGGGCATCCGATCCGATGTCGAACTGGGCGATTGGTTCTATGGGGAAACCCAGGCAGGCAAGCTGTTTATCAAAATCCGGGAGATCATGATGAACAGCGACAATGACGGCATGAAGGCGGCCGGGCGAACCAATTATGTGCCCAATGCCATGCTGAAGCACACGTGATCTACTAGTAGTAAATGTTTTCAGAAAAGCGGGCTTCGGCCCGCTTTTTATTTACCGGAATAACCTATGCGTGGTTATTGTTTGCCAACTGGAATGGATTACATTGTTGATATGAAACACAAGGTGATGAATTTCCGGCTTAGCGTCTGTCTCGCCGCGCTCCTGGCGCTTGCCGGGTGCAACGTTACGACATCGACCGAGCTGCACCACGAAGACGCCCTATCGGTGTTCGAGTACGCGGCCACCGACAGCGACGCCTATGTCGAGGTCGTGGGCAATCCTACCGGCGGCAGCAAAGAGGCTGTCACCGCGCCCATCTTGGAGAAGTTCGACAGCAACTGGGGGCACCTTCGCACCCGGTTCAAGGCCGGCCTCCCGCCCCGGGAGACCCCCTACAAAGTCCGGGTGATCTTTGACGTACCGCAAAGCTGGGACTCCCACTCCCTCTGCACACAACCGGCGGATCAATTCCCGGCAAGCTCCGTGGAACGGCTGCACATGATGGTGCTTTCTTGTGGGGACGGTCCCCTATCGGAAATCCGGGGTAGCCTCAAGCGGCCGACGAGCTTGAACGATCCTGTCCTGCAGAAGACCCTCAATTTTCTGATCTCGCAGTTCGTGGTGGAGCCTCCCCAGCGGGGCAACGACTGCAACGTCACTAGTACTTGCTAAGCGCAACACCCGGATAGCGCTGCGACGTTAAACCCGTATGCTTTCGCCTTTCCGGGGGCGGTCCCACGCCCTATGATCCGCCAACCTTGTTAGCGCCTCAACGCATAAAAAGAATAACCACCGTCCATGACCAACCCGCAAGCCGCCCCACAATCCGGTACGCCGGAAAAGCAATCCTTCGCCGCGCTCCGGCATCGCGGTTTTTTCTGGTATTTCCTGCTCAGCGCTATGGCCACGATGGCCGATAGCGTAGAGCACGTGGTCAGCTATGACGCCATGTGGGATAAGTTCAAATCCCAGGAGCTACAGGGCTTCGCCGTCATCTCCCACTGGGTGCCGTTTCTGCTGTTCTCCATCCATGCCGGTGCGCTGGCAGACCGGGTCGATCCGCGCAAGGTGATCATCTTGGGCATGGTGCTTTTCATGATCGCCACTCTGGGCTGGGGCTATTTCCTGCTTACCGACACGCTGGAAGTCTGGCACGCGGTCGTGTTGCTGATCATCCACGGGCTGGCGGGCGTGTTCTGGGCGCCTGCGGGCCAGATGCTGATCCACGACATTGTCGGTAATGACCGGCTGCAAAGCGGCGTGCGGCTGATGGCCACCTCGCGCACGCTGGGCGTGATGATGGGCCCGGCCATGGGCGGCTTGTTGCTGCTGTTTTTCGATCACGCCTGGGCGTTGATCCTGAACGCGTTCATCTACGTGCCGCTGATCATCTGGTGTTTGAAAGCACCCTATGGCCCGGCCTTCTACCCGCCAGAGAAAAAACGCCGGCCCGCCGCCATGCGGGGGATGAGCGATATCGCCGCCGCGTTGAAAGCCGCCGCCCAACACCGGATCATCCTGTCCATGACCCTGCTGGCCGGCGGTGCGTCGTTCTTCGTCGGCAATGCCCATCAGGCCCTGATGCCAGAATTCACCGATCTACTGGTCCCCACCGGCGTCACCGGGCTCAGCGAGAACACCATGCACTATGTGGCGCTCTTCGGCGCGAGTGCGGCCGGCGCGTTGATCGCCGGCGTGGTGCTGGAAAGCCGGAGCCTGCTAACCGCCAGGCCCCGCACCGCATTCACCCTGGTGTTTTTCTGGTGCGCCGCTATGGGCAGCTTTGCGATTTCCGGCAACTACTACCTGTCGTTTGCGCTCCTCTTGGTCGCCGGGTTCCTCGATCTGTCGTTCAATTCCATGACCCAGACATTGGTGCAGTTGAACACGCCGGCGGACGCCCGCGGTAAAATCCTGGGCCTCTACGCGGTCTCGTCCCTCGGCATGAAATCCTTCAGTGGGGTCACCGTCGGCATCGCCGGCGGGCTGATCGGGATTCAATGGAGTTTGGGGCTCAGCGCCGCCGCCCTGTTCCTGTTCACCATCGGCCTCATGGCCTACGCGATGGCCCTGCCGGTGGGCGAACCGGCGGAGTAACCCCATTAACCCTTGCAGGCACTTATTTTAAACCTAAACTAAATCCCGAGTTTCAAAGGGATTCGGTGAGGCATGAACGCAGCGGAGATCAAACAACTGGCGACGGACCTGGGCGCCGATCTGGTCGGCATCGCGTCGGCAGAGACCTTGAACGCCTTCCCGCCCGACCCGCAGTGGCCACAGACTCCGGACCGCATTTCCCACCACGTCAAAAGCGTCATCGTCATCGTCCAGCACATCCCGGTGGCCGGCTTCCGCGCCAAGCACAATATCGCCGTGCAATATCTGGACATGCTGGTGCTGCGCCGCATGGACCGGATCGCCTACAAGATCGCCGACCGGCTGGAGCGCGCGGGCCATCCGAGCTTTGTCACCGCCGCCCAGGAGACCGACTGGAACCTGAAGACCGCCAGTTACGGGCGGCTGAGCACCCGGCACCTGGGGATCGAGGCCGGGCTCGGCACCTTCGGGTTGGAGGTCAACATCCTCACCCCGGAATACGGACCGCGCCTGTACCTGACGGGCATCCTGACCGAGCTGGAGCTAGTGCCCGACGCGCCCATGACCGAACAGGTGTGCATCGGGGAATCCTGCGCACGCTGCCTTTATTCCTGCCCCACCGACGCGGTACGGCACTTCGGCATCGACAAGCGCAATTGCGCCGTGGAGGCGCAGGAGTTCGGCTTCATGACCGCCACGCAATTCTTCGCCAAGTTCGTCGACGCCAGCCCCAACGAGAAGAAAGAATTGATCAAGGCCAGGGACGTGTTCGGCTTCTGGCAGGGATTGCTCCGCGTCGTCGGCTCCTTCGGCGATTGCCCAAGGTGCTTGGCGGTCTGCCCCGTCGGCAACGACTACCACGCCTTCCTGGCGGAGCCGCAGAAAGTCATTCCGGAGAAAACCCCGGAGAAAGTCGCCAAGGCCAAGGCCTTCAAGGAGGCGCGCAAGAACGGCGACGAGGTGACGGGCCTTAGCGATTGGAATGTCCGCTGGGTCGGACCCGAGGGCTATCAGGGCATCGTCGCACGCCAGCTTCAGGAGTTTAAACGCCAACAGAAGGAACGGGAACGGGAGCTGGAGGCGGCGGAGGACGAATAATGGTTTCTGTATTCCAATCACCGATCACGGCGGACGATATCAAGGCCAAAGCCAAGGAATTGGGCGCAGACCTGGTGGGCATCGCCGACGGCCAGGCGATGAACGATCATCCCCCCTACCCTGACGATCCGCGCCGGCCGTCCGACATTACCGATCATGACGCCGGCCGGGTGATCGTCCTGGCCCGCCGGATCAATCTGGGCTCAACCCGGATCACCAAGTGGGATGAACGGCATAAATATTACAATGACGAACTGGCCATCACCGCGCTGGAGGAAACCTCGCTGGAGCTGGTCCTGTGGCTGGAGACCCAGGGTTATCCGGCGCTGATCGTGCCGCCGACCCATGTTGACCCGTGGCGCTATGACGGAAATCCGGAAAAGCACCTCTCGCCGCTCCTGTCCCTCGACCATGCGGCGGTGGAGGCCGGGCTGGGCTCCCTCGGCCTTAATCTGCAACTGCTGACGCCGGAGTTCGGGCCCCGAGTCATGCTGAGCGCGGTGCTAAGCTCTGTCCCCGTCGAGGCCGACACACCGATGTCGGATGCGCTCTGCAAAGGTCCGGAATGTGGCCGGTGTCTATCGGCTTGCCCCGGCGATGTGATCGGCCAGTGGGACCGGGACTGGCCCGGCTGCGATACGTACCGGAATCCCCACGGCTTTAACCACCTGACCCAATTCCTGGGCGAGATGATGGACGCCCCCGATACAGAGACCCAAAAGAAAATGATCCGCTCCGAAGACAGTTTCAATCTGTGGCAGAGCATTCTCCGGGGAGCGGGCGCGGTGACCGGCTGCCGCCGCTGCCAGGATGTCTGCCCGGTGGGCGAGGACTACGAAAGAATGCTCAAGGACGCGCTGGACGACATCCCCGAGGACACGTCGGAGAAACAAAGCCGCCTTGCGGACATGAAATCAAACGCCGCCGGCGGCAATTATGATGCTCAGGCCCGCTGGATCGGCGCGATAAAGGACTAACAAATATGCCCCTTCCTCTCCCCAAGTCCCGCGACGAGATCGCCAAAATTCAGAGCGAGCGCAAGAAGATCGCCCTGCAAAAAGCCCGGCGGGCGGCGTTTCATCAGGGCCGGTTAGATCATGTGGATGAGGACAAGCTGGACGATCCGGAAGAGTGGCGGAAGATACCGCTGCTGACCAAGGACGAGCTGCGCTCCATCCCGCCCAACGAGTTCTTCACCCAGTTTTGCCATGCGCCCAAGGAAGAGATCGCCGAGCTGTGGCGCTCCGGCGGGTCCACGGGTGTTCCGCTGTTCTACCCGCGTACGTTCGAAGACTTGCCATATTGCATCCTGTCGTTTGCCCGGAACTTCATCGCGCCCGGCTTGGGTAAGAAAGACACGGCGCATGTTTCCTTCCCCCTGGGCATTCATCCGGTTGGCCATGTCTATGCCCGCGCCGCCCAAGACTGGGAAATCGGGGTCAACTGGGCGGGCTCCGGCGCGTCGACGCCGTCAGCGCTTCAGGTCGATTTGATCAACCGCCTGCAACCGAGTGTGTGGATGGGCATGTCCGGCTATGGACTACACCTCGCCAACATGGCGGAGGACGAGGGCATCGACCTTGCCGATAGTTCGGTCGAGACGATCTTGTGTTCAGCCGAAGCCATTTCCGAGTCCAAGCGCGCCAAGATTGAACGCATGTGGGGCGCGAAAGTCTGGGACGGGTTCGGCATGACCGAGGCCGGCATGATGGGCGGCGAGAGCGAGGCCCATGACGGATTCCACATTTGGACCGATCTGTTCCATATCGAAGTGGTCGATCTCGACACCGGCGAACCTGTCGCCGAGGGCGAGGAAGGCGGCCTGGTGGTCACGCCGCTCTTTACCAACAACGCCACGCCGTTCATCCGCTGGAGCTCCGGCGACATTGTGATCTACAAGGAACACGGGGACACAGACGGGCCGCTGTCGGTCTTTCCGGTGGTTCGTCACGCGCATAGGACCGTTGGCTTCTTCAAGGTCCGGGGCGTCAACATCAACCACCAGGAATACGAAGACTTTATGTTCGACTATCCCGAAGTGGTCGACTTCAAGGCGGAACTAGTGAGCGAGGGTGACCTGGATGGGCTCCGCATCTCGTTCGAGGCCACCCGCGGAACGGACGCCAATGCCCTCGCCGCCCGCCTGACCGAAGACACCAAGAACACATTCGAGGTCACACCGGAAATGATCGTCCTGGACCGCGGCACGCTCGCCAAAGAGTTCGAGAGCAGCATCAAGGCCCCCCGGTTTATCGACCGGCGGGGTTAGCAGTTTATTTTAAGGAACTAGCAGACGCGGGGGTTCGTCGCGCGGAGCCGGCGCGACAAGGTTACCGCCAGAGAGTGATAAAAGCGTTCCCCAAAGCCGTCCGGTTGATCGAGTAATCGCTTCATCGCATCCCTATCGACCTTCACCACTTCCGCCGAGCCGTCGGCGTAGACGTTGGCGCTGGCGACGGACTTTTCCAAATACGACATCTCGCCAAATAAGGCGCCGGATGTCAGGCGGGCCAATTCAGTGACCTTGCCGTCTCTAGTCCCTTCCACGGACAGTTCACCGTCGGCCAGAAAGTAAATCGCGTCGTTGGTTTCACCGGCTTCCAGGATTTGCTCCCGGTGGCTATAAGCGATCCTTTCACCCGCCTTGAAGAAGGCGACCCAGTCCTGGATTGTGAGTTTGTTTAGTACGTCCAAACCGAAGCCGCCGATAGGAGACGGCGGATCGCGATCCGATAACTCGTAGATTTCCGCAGATATCATTTGCCCGTTCCCGTTAGACTTCCGGTCGTTTTTCGCCGGTTTGTCGTTTTATTGTCGCGGACCATAGCACCGAATCCGCTTCACTCCTACATCCTTTTACTGAAATTTGCGTTCCCCCGGATCATCTTCTATGGTCCTACGCTAACCGTTGCGTTCCCGGGAGGTGCTTATGAATTTTATACGTGTATTTTTAGCCGCAGGCACCGCCCTGGCGGCTTTTTTGATGCCCGGACATCAGGTCCAGGCGGCCTGTGGGAAAGTGACCATTGCCGAGATGACCTGGGGCTCGGCCGCCGTCGCCGCACACGTGGATCAGATCATTTTGTCGAACGGATTCGGCTGTACCGCAGAACTTGTTCCCGGCGACACCGTACCGACGGTGACCTCCATGACCGAAAAGGGCGAGCCGGACCTGGCGCCCGAAGTCTGGATCAATTCCGCCCGCGAAGTCGTCGAGAAAGCCATCGCCGAAGGCCGGCTGAAGAAAGCGGGCGAAATCCTCTCCGACGGCGGTGAAGAAGGCTGGTGGATTCCGGACTATATGCTCAAGAAACACCCCGAGCTCACCACGTTACAAGCCGTCCTCAAACGCCCGGAGCTATTCCCCGACAAGGAGGAGCCGGGTAAGGGCCGGTTTTACGACTGCCCGGCCGGCTGGGGCTGCCAAATCGTCAACGGCAATCTCTTTAAGGCCTATGGCCTGGAAAAGGCCGGCTTCTCGAAATTCAATCCAGGCTCCGGCGAAGGGCTGGCCGGGGCCATCGCTAAGGCCTACGAGCGCCGCCAGCCCATCTTCACGTATTACTGGGCGCCAACCGCCGTGCTGGGCAAGTATCCCATGGTCAAACTGGGCGGCATGACGCACGACCCGAAAAGCTGGTCCTGCACGACCGACAAAGACTGCGCCGCCCCCCGGCCCAACATGTACCCAAAATCCGTCGTGCTGACGGTGGTCACGTCCAAGTTCGCTACCCAGGCGAGCGACGCTTTTGCATATGTTTCCAAGCGTTCCTGGCCCAACAAGGTGGTCAATGCGTTATTGGCCTGGAAAGACGACCGGCGCGCCACGTCTGCCGAGACCGCCAAGCACTTCTTGAAAAACTATGAAAGCACATGGTTACCCTGGGTGCCGGCGGATATCGCCGCCAAGGTCAAAGCCGCGCGCTGATTCAGCCGCCGCTCATTTCCGCTTCAATGTTAAGCTTACCCTGACAGAAATGCAGGTGAGAAAGGCCCACTATGCCCGAATGGATGCGTGAATTCCCGGTAATGGAGACGGAATGGCTCCGCGCCATCAACAAAAGCTTCGACGAAGGCTATCTCGCGTTCTCACGGAATTTTGGTGAAGCGATCGAGACCTTTTTTGACCCTCTCCTCTACCTTTTGATTTGGTTTGAACAGCTCCTCCTCCAGTCCCCTTGGATTGTCGTGCTGGCGGCTATCCTTCTGATCGCCGGCCTCGCGTCGCGCAGCGTTAAGATCACGCTGGGGGTCGCTGCCGCCTTTCTGCTGATTGGGTATTTCGGCATGTGGCAAGATACGATGCGCACCCTGGCCATCATCCTGGTCTGCACGATCATCGCGGTCGCTATCGGCATCCCCGTGGGCATCTATATGTCCCGGTCGGACCGTGCCGAGGCCGTCATCCGGCCGATCTTGGACGTGATGCAGACCATGCCAATCTTTGTTTATCTGATTCCGGTGGTCATGCTGCTGGGTCTCGGCAAGATCCCCGGCATGATCGCCGTCGTCGTCTATTCCATCCCGCCGGTGATCCGGCTGACCAACCTGGGCATCCGGTTGGTTGACAGGGATGTGCTGGAAGCCGCCGATTCATTCGGCGCCACGTCCATGCAGCGATTGCTCCAGGTGCAGATCCCACTAGCGCTGCCGAACATCATGGCCGGCATCAATCAGACCATCATGATGGCGCTCTCCATGGTCGTCATCGCCTCCATGATCGGGGTGAAGGGTCTGGGCCAGCCGGTCTTGCAGGCGGTCACCAACCAGTATTTCGCCCTCGGCCTGTTTAACGGCGCGGCCGTGGTCGCCCTGGCCATCGTCTTTGATCGGGTCAGCCAAAGCTATGGTTCCCGCATTCAAAAATTCCGGCAGGCCGGCGAATGACCGGGGACCAACCCGCCGCTGATCCGAAGATCAGCATCCAACGGCTCAGCAAAGTCTTCGGGCCGGACCCGGGCTCGGTGCTCGCCATGCTGCATGCCGGGGCGAGTAAAAATGAAATCCTGAATGCGCGGGGCCACGTTGTCGCGCTCAATGACATCAACTTGGACATCACCGACCATTCCATTCAGGTCATTATGGGCCTAAGCGGTTCCGGCAAGTCCACACTGGTGCGCCACATCAACCGCCTGATCGAACCTTCGGCAGGGCGGGTCCTGATCGACGGCCGGGATGTACTGGGCCTGAGCGAATCGGAACTTCAGACGTTCCGCCGGGAGAAAGTCTCGATGGTGTTTCAACGCTTCGGTCTGCTGCCCCATCGGACGGTGGCGGACAATGTCGGATTCGGGCTTGGTGTGCGCGGCGACAACACGGCGCTCCGCCGGACACAGACCCAAACCTGGATCGAAAAAGTTGGGCTCCAAGGCTACGAAGAGTCATATCCGTCTCAACTCTCTGGTGGGATGCAGCAGCGGGTCGGCCTCGCCCGTGCCTTGGCGATGGATACGGATATTTTGTTGATGGACGAGCCGTTCAGCGCCCTTGATCCGCTGATCCGGACGGAGATGCAGGACTTGCTGCTGGATCTGCAAAAGGAACTCAAGAAAACCGTCCTGTTCATCACCCACGATCCTGACGAGGCCATGCGGCTGGGGGACGCGATCGCTATCCTGAAAGATGGGGAGATTGCGCAAAATGGTGGACCCGAGGACATTCTGCTAAGGCCGGCGAGCGGCTATATCCAAAACTTCACCAAGGACATCAATCGCGGCCGGGTTGTCACCGTGGATGCCATCGCCGTGAACGGGGACACGGTATCCGATGGACCGGAACTCGCCGCGCACACAACGTTAGCCGAGGCCGGCAAAATGCTGGCCGGCTCTCCCAACGTCACCGCCAAGGTGATCGATGCCAATGGCAAAATTCTCGGCGGCGTCCGGCTCACCGATATCGCCCGCGCCATTGCGAGAGACGTCGAGCAGAAGATCAGCCCACCTGCCGCGCGTAAACCGCCCTGCCTGCGGTCAACCCGTCAACGCGTTCTACAATCGTCTGAGCATCAATGCCAAAATGTGAATAGAGATCGCCGATAGCGCCGGTCTGACCAAAATGCTCCACGCCCAGCGGAATGCTCATATGCCCAAAGACCGCGCCCAACCAGGACAATGTTGTCGGATGACCGTCGATGACTGTAACGATTTTGCAGTGGCCCGGCAGTCCCTCCAGAAGGGCTTCGATGTGACTTTGAGCACCGGCGACGCCCCGCGCTCTAGCCCGCTGCGCCGCGGTCCAGCCGGCGTTTAACCGATCCGCGGACGTCACGGCCAACACTCCCACATCCCGGCGGGTTTCAGCTATCAAACCGGCAGCCTGAATGGCCTCTGGCGCAATCACGCCCTGATAAGCGATCACGACTTCACAATTCGGACCCGGCTCCCGCAGCCAGTACGCTCCATCGACGACACTTTGTTCGAATGCCTCATCGGCTCTGAAGACGGGTTGTTCAATGGGATTGGTCGATAATCTGAGGTAGACAGACCCGCCGGTTTCGTCCCGCAACCAGGTCCGTTCGTCGGGATCGGCGGCCCCGTCCCGTTGCAGATATTCAAACGACCAGGACATGATGGCAGCCAATTCATCCGCAAAAGCCGGCTCAAAGGCCGCCAGTCCATCCTGGCTCATGCCGATGAGTGGTGTGCCGATAGACTGGTGCGCGCCGCCTTCCGGCGCCAATGTCACACCCGACGGTGTTCCGACAATCATAAATCGGGCATCCTGATAGCATGCGTAATTCAAGGCATCGAGGCCACGGCAAACGAACGGATCATAGACCGTGCCGATGGGAATAAGCCTTTTTCCGAATAGAGAGTGCGATAAACCAGCCGCCGCCAATGCCAGGAACAGGTTCATCTCGCCAATTCCCAATTCTAGATGCTGCCCTTCGGGCGCGAACTCCCATTTCGCCATCGAGGGTATATTCTGGCTTCTAAATACGTCCTCGATCGGCGTGCGGGCAAAAAGTTTCCGCCGATTGACCCACTGACCCAAACTGGTCGTACCACTGACATCCGGCGAAACGGTAATGATCCGCGCAGCAAGATCGCTCTGTCTCCGCGCTAATCCGTCCAATATTTTGCCGAATGCAATTTGAGTAGAAATTTTACGATCATCCGGTATCTCAATAGGATCGGGTGCAACCGCGCTATCTTGGTAACGCCTAAACCCTTTCGTAAAAAATGGGCTTTCGTCGAGGAAAGCCCGGAGGCCCGATACATCGTCAACCGCGGCAAACCGCTCCCACTCCTGCCCTTGTGGAACACCCATGTGGGTCTGCCATTCCCTCATCTGGTCTGGAGTCATCAGGCCCCCATGGTTGTCCTTGTGCCCGGCAATCGGTGTGCCCCACCCCTTTATCGTATAGGCGATGAAGCAGGTTGGCCGGTCGTGATCGATGCCGGCAAACGTCTTGGCCATCGTCTCTACACAGTTGCCGCCTAAGTTTTCCATAAGCGCGGCCAATTGATCGTCATCGCGCTTTCCAATCAACGCCGCGACCTCGTTGTCTTGGCCTAATTCCGTCAACAACCGCTTTCGCCATTCCGCTCCGCCTTGATACGTGAGAGCCGAATAATCCTGATTGGGACAGTCATCGATCCAGTGCCTGAGCTTGTCGCCTCCAGGCTCGCGAAACGCCGCCTGTTGCAAAACACCGTATTTAACCCGGACAACATCCCAGCCAAATGCCGCGAAGATTTTTTCAATCCGGTTCCAAAGGCCTTCTCTGACCACCCCGTCCAGAGACTGGCGATTGTAATCAATGACCCACCAGCAATTTCGAAGATCATTCTTCCACCCCTCCTGAAGGGCTTCGTAGACGTTGCCCTCATCCAGTTCGGCATCGCCAACCAGGGCAATCATCCGGCCCAAAGGCCGGTCGCCCCCCCAATTCCGCACGTCCAGATAATCCTGAACCAACGAGGCAAATACGGTAATCGACGCTCCCAGACCAACCGACCCAGTAGAGAAATCCACATCATCTGAATCCTTTGTCCGAGACGGGTAAGACTGAATTCCGCCGAAACCGCGAAAATTCTCCATCTTCTCAAGACTTAGGTTGCCCATCAGATAATGCATCGCGTGAAAGAGCGGAGACGCATGAGGCTTTACCGCCACCCTGTCCTCGGGACGAAGGGCCGAAAAATAAAGACTGGTGAATATAGAGACCATTGAGGCGGAAGAAGCCTGATGCCCCCCTATCTTAATGGCGTCAGCATTGGAACGGACGTGATTGGCGTGATGAATCATCCAGTGACTCAGCCACAGAAGACGCTGTTCGATTACTTTTAATTGAGAGTGGTCCGCCGTCGTCATCTGTTCGCACCTTGGGAGTTGGACTTGATACAGTCCAATCTAAGCGATTCACGACGGCGATAATTTGCTAAATTGCCAAATTTTGAAGATAATTTAGCATAATTTACCAAAAATTCGGATAATCATGATTGAAACAACTTCTATTGACGGATTTGATGCAGCGATCCTTCGCACCCTACAGAAAGATGGCCGCGCCACTCTTAATGAACTTAGCGCGGAGGTAGGACTGAGCCCGTCTCCGGTTACCCGCCGTCTGCGCCGTCTTGAAGAGGACGGTATCGTCACCGGCTACGCCGCTCTGATTGACGAAACGGCCCTTGGCTTCGAATTTTCAGTCTTTGTTTCGGTCAAACTGGAGAAGCAAGTGGACAACATCCTGGCGACCTTTGAAGAGGTGATCCAGGATTTCCCGGAGGTCGTTGATTGTTGGCTGATGACCGGCGACCGGGATTATCTCCTTCGGATCGCCACCACCGGACTTGCTGATTTCGAACGGTTCCTGGTTGGCAAACTCACGAAGGTGCCGGGCGTGGCGTCGATTGAATCGTCCATTCCGCTCCGGCGAGTCAAAGCCGGATTGGCTCGCTTGCCTTAAAGAGATCGCAAGAGGACGGCCTACAGCCCGAACAGCCTGACGCAGTTGTCCCGGCCGACCTTGTTCCGCGTGTCCTCGTCGATTTCCGCATTGTCGAACCACTCGGCCGCGTGATCCATGTTCTCGAACGGCCAGTCGGCGGAAAACAAAACCCGGTCCACACCGATCTCGTTGATCGCACAATTAAGCGTCGGCGTATGGAAATTGCCGGACGTGGTTAAATAAAAGTTGTTCCGGAAGTAATCGACGATCTTCTTCTGGGCCCGGTAGTTGTGGGGCTGGTCGGTCCAGGTCCACTGATTGCGGTGATCAATCCGCCAGAGAGAGAACGGAATGCCCTCACCCATATGTCCGAGGATCACCTGGAAGTCGGGATGCCGGTCGAACAGTCCACTGCCCATCAGGCGCAGCGCATGCACCGCCGTTTCCTGACCGAATGCCCAGGTCGGGCCCAGCAGCCACGGATTGTCCTTGTAAATCTGCCCGCCCATAGGGATCGGATTGCGGGGATGCAGATAAAACGGCCGGTCGAGCCGGGCCGCTTCTGCCCAGAACTCGTCAAACTGCGGCTCATCATAGAACGTCATGTCGTCTTCGCTGCCGACCTGGGAAAATCCGTTGACCAGGGAACCGACAAAGCCCAGTTCTTCAATGCAGCGGCGCAGTTCTTCTGCGGCGCGGGCGGGGTCCTGCATGGGAAGCGCGGCAAAACCCAAATAGCGTTTCGGGTTCTTGGCAATCTCTTCCGCCAGGAAATCATTGGCGCGCCGGGCCACCTCGACCGCCTGATCCGCGTCCCAAATGGCCTGAATAGCCGGGGCGTTGAGGCTGAGGATGGCGATCTCAATCCCGGCAGCATCCATTTCCGCGATGCGCCGTTCCTGCATGTCCAGAAGCCGCCCCTTCAGTTCGGCCCAGGTATCCGCCGGCAGAAAGCCGTTGGAATCTTCAATCGTTTCCTGATTGGCAAAATGCTCTTCGAGCGCGATCTTACCTTGCATCGACAGGCCCTCCCCTGGTGACGTGGCTGTATGATTTCTGCCGTTAGCTTGTGAAAAACTTTAAGGCGCGTGTCAAACAGATGCAGGCCGTTGACGGACTATTGATGGGGCTATTTTTCCCATACGGGTGCAGTCAAACGCCGCTTACCATCGCCGGTCAGTTTCACACCGGGCTCGTCCAACGCTTCCCGGTCCCACAATTTGCACGTTACAACCTTGTGCTTTTGGTCCAGGCCTTCGCAATAGTTGGAAAAGGTGCAAATCCGAACCTCTTCGCCCCGGCCCATTTGGACCTTGCGGAACCACTCCGGATCGGCAAGGGATTGGCGCGCCGCACCGACGATGTCGGCATCCTTGTTTTGAAGAATCTGTTCGGCAAGCTCGAACCCGTGCACCCCGCCGATCACGGCCACCGGGGTTTCGAAGCCGGCGTCCCGGATGGCTTTCCGAATGCGGCGGCCCGGTTCGATATTGCGGCCAAATGGGCCGAATGCATCGGAAATATACGCCGGCATGCATTCATAACCGCTCCGTCCCGTATAGGGATAGGCCGCCTCCCCCACACCGGGTTGTTTGGCGTCGTCAAACTTGCCACCACGCGAGAGGGACAGAAAATCCATCCCGGCCTCCGCGAACTTTACACCGAAATACATGGCGTCTTCGACATCGCTGCCTTTATCCAGACATTCGTCGCTGAGAAACCGGCAGCCGACAGGGTAGTCGTCACCGACCCGCTCCCGCACTGTTTGAAATACTTCCAGCGGCAGGCGAACCCGGCCCTCCAGGGAATTGCCGTAGCCGTCCTCCCGCGTGTTCGTCGCCGAGAGAAACGAGGCCATCGTATAAGCATGGGCGTAGTGTAGTTCTACCCCATCGATCCCGGCTTCTTTCGCCCGCTCCGCTGCATCGGCAAATAAGCCCGGCAGGACCTCCGGCAAATCCTGGATATGGGGCAGGTGCACATAAGTCACCCGTTCCCGATACCCCATGCGCAGACTTTCCAATTCGCGCTCATCGAGAATGTCGTCCAGCGCTTCATCCGGCAGGCCGGCTAGATGATCCCGCACTTGCTCCTCAGACCAATCTTCCGCGCCCAACTTCTCCCGCACCTCATCTGTAACCTGTAGAAAGCGCTGGATGAATTTTTCCGGCTCTGGCCGGCGCCGGATCGACAGGAAATCGATCAGCTGAATAAACAGCTTGGTATGTCCATCGCTGGCGCGCTTCACCGTGTCGGCAAGCTCTTTCAGACCAGGAACAAATCGGTCGTGACCGATCCGCAGCAACGGACCCGACGGGATATCACGAATGCCAGTCGCTTCAATGACAATGCCGCCCGGCCGGCCGCGGGCAAACCCCTCGTACCAATCCAGAACATCATCCGTGACAAAACCATCGTCTGTCGCACGCCAGGGCACCATGGCCGGCACCCAGGTCCGTTGTTCCAGTTCGATCGGCCCCAGTTTCACCGGACTAAACCACAAGGAACCTTCCGCCTGTTCCTTGGTCGGCCAGGCGCCCGGGTTCGGGTCGTATTTGATTCGTTCGGGCGGTTTCCACATGAGAGCTTCCGATCACCAATTAAATTAGTTTAAGCTTAAACTAATTTAATTTAGGCCTGAAATGATGGAAAGACCAGGGGAAATTGATGGCAGTAATACTGCCGTCATCCACGGGCTCGCCCCGTGGATCCATTTAAACGTGGATACGCGGATCACGGCCTATCGGCCGGTCCGCGCATGACGACGCTATTTATTAGAAAGTGGGGACCTAATGTCCGCGGCCGCGGCGGTCGAAACTGTGGCGGCGGTCTTGAACTTCGATCTTTTTTAGTTTCTGGCGGCGATCCTGCTGAGATCGCGTTACCCATTGGGACCGGTCGCGGACGACCCTTTCCTGCTTGTGCTTCTTCGCTTCCCTCTTCAGCACTTCCCAGTCCTGTTCGGTCATGTTCCGCTCTTTCGCGGACATGCCGGCATATTTGCCGCGGCCGGAGAGCTTACTTTTCCAGCGTAGCTTGACCCAGACCGGGTCGTGCTCCTCGGGTTCCTTCATGGGGATGGCGATCCCACCGTCTTTGGCGGCATTGGAGACGGCCTTCATATTCAACGTGCCGTCCTTGTTGGTGACATCGGCGACCTTGGCGGACACCAGCAGACCCGGCACCTGCAATTTGGCGAAGCGGTTACCCAGGATTTGCGTGCCGATCAAATTGACAATCTCCGAGGCCCGGTGGAAACCCTCCTCGTCACTCAATCCGGTCAACTGCATGACGAAATGGTCGGCCTCGAAATAAGCGATGCCCTAATTGACCCGCACTTCGCGCTCCAACACATGTTCGCAGATGGTTTTGGCGCCAAACATCAGCCGTTCGGAACGGCTGCCCATGGCTTTATAAATCGGCGCCAGATTCAGCACGTGGATTTTATCGTCGGCGGCGCCCCAGTTGCTGCCGGTCACCTCCTCCGTATCGACCAACGCCACGCCGGCACTCTGGATCGTCGCGACGGCGTCGGCCAGTTCGCGGTCCAAATCCTCGGAGGTGACCTCCTCCTCTTCGCCCAGCGCGCGGGCGATCTTTTTCAATAGCGAATTCTTTGCCATGTTCCTCGATGTTCCCCCAATTGAACTGCGACGGTTCTGTCGCACGAGCGGCATGGTGTACCTTGATAAGTTAAAATTTGTTTGATTCCGAGGTCGTGAACAAGCTTCGGTAAACCGTAATAAACTTATACGTGTTTTCCCTATAACCAACCGGTGTCAAGAACAACCCTAAAGCTCTAAGTTATTGATAGCATTTCGATATCCGGCATTTTGCCGCCAGGCGTCTGCGACTTTCTCGGCAGAACCGGTGGAGATTCGCTCGTAGAAACTCATATACTTGCGGACATCCTGCCTTAATCCTTTTGACCCGCCAGCCCGGTATTTTCGCACACAGGTGAAGATCGACGCGAACACCAGCTTGCCCAGGTCCGCCGACTTGCAGGCGATGGCAAGCCCCGATCCATCGTAATCGGACAACATTTCCATCACCACGCTTTCGGGGATATCCGTGTATCGCCGGAACATGGTGACAAACAATTTGGCCTCCCGGTTTTGGATCGCCAGCACCAAAAGGTCGGGGGTCAGTTCACCATCCCTCGCCAATTCCTCGGTCAGCTCGATATCCGCCGGCGGCGGCGCCTTGCCGTTAATCTCGTCCGCCACCGCCTGTGCCAGCACTTTGTCAACGTACGCCGGCTCCAGCTCGTGGTTGTCGAGTATGTACTGGCGGAGCGCCGATGAAACCCAGCCGAACATCCGCTTGGCCAGTTCCGGATCGATTTCCTCGCGCCGTAGGATTGGCTCCTGGAAACTGCTCACCCGCTTCGACTCTTCGGCCAAAAAGGCCATGGTCTTTGAAGAAATTTCCGCGTTGGGATTCAGAAGCAGCGACCGGATCACACTTTCCTCCCCCGCCTCGACCAGCGCATCCGACACTGTCTCTCCCAGGTTGGGCCGCTTGGTGATGGCCATTTGGTGTTCAACCGTTCGGCCGCGAATGATCTCGATCAAGTCTTCATCGAAAAGAACCGGACTCAGGCTGAGGATCGGAAACGCGACATCGATTTCGTCGTTGGCGAGCAGGATCGCCAGGTCGCGGGGCACGTCGGCTTCCGCAGCCAGCTGATCGGCGACCGAGCGGCGGAGCGACATTTCCACGTCGCGCATGAGCTGATGCAATATCTCATACATCAGCCGGCGTTCGTTTTTCGTCAGCGCCGGGAAGTGATCCAGGAACACGCCGGAAATTTCCCGGCCGAAAGTTCTCCGCCCGTCCGGAGATCGGTCACGCGCCAGCTTATAGAGGTAAAGGCTTTCTACGGCACCCATTTCCCTGCTCCCTCTGGGGAGAGTAGTGATTTCACCACCATTTGTGTATGTCGGAATAGCCGTATGCGATTTTGCCGGGATATAATGTCTCCTGAACCAGACCTGCCCGTTATTTGGAGGCCAACCATGACCACATTCTTCAATCCCGATACGATCTTTCCACCCCAGGCGGCTTATACCCACGGCGTCGTTGGGCCCGAGGGAACAGAGCTCTTGTTCATTGCCGGCCAGTTGGGCGTCATGCCGGATGGCACGGTGGCGGAAGGTATCGAAGCGCAGGCCGAGTGGGCGTTCAAGAACATGCGGGCCATCCTGGAAGACGCCGGCATGGGACCAGAAAACCTGGTCAAGCTGCTCGTCTGCGTCACTGAACAGGAGTTCCGGGGGCCGGTCATGGCTGCTCGTGAAACAATTCTCGACGGTGTCAAACCGGCCAGCACCCTTCTGGTGGTCAAAGGCCTGGCCCAACCGCAATTCCTTTTCGAAGTCGAAGGCGTTGCTGCCAAATCATGAGTCAAAGTAAATTGCTGCGCAATCTTGGACTTCTGCTGTTGGCCTATTTGGGCATCGCCGCCGCCGTCGGGGGCTATTTCGTCCTAGAAGGCCGGTTCACCAAAAAGACAGACCCCTTTAATCCGGAGTTGGTGGCGCTAGGAGGGGCCATCTACAAGCAACATTGCGCCGAATGCCACGGCGCCAACCTTGAAGGCGAGCCCGGCTGGGAAAAACAGAACGCCGACGGCACCTTCCCCGCCCCTCCGCAAGATCATACCGGGCATACGCCCGAACACTCTGACCGGCAACTGTTCGAGTTCATCCAAAAAGGAGGAGCTTATTTTGCGCCAACAAGCTGGACCAGCAACATGCCGGCGTACGAGAAGAAGCTGGCGGACCGCGAAATCTGGGCGGTGCTGGCTTTCATCAAAAGCCGGTGGCCGGCCGAGGTCCGGAAAAAGCAGGCGGCGGCAAACTTCGCAGGCAGTTTTGGCCATCACTAAACGTTTGCTCATTCAATAGTCGATAAATTTGGGCGCCTCCCCGCCGGTAGGAATTTGATCCGGATCATTGACGCAAGTCATCGAGAGATTGAAACTATGAACATGAAAGAACCTGCAGCTCAAACTCCCTTGGCCAACGCTGATCCTTACGCGCCCCCGCAAATTGCCCGATTGGTGGAAGACGGGGGCATTAACAAGGCGCATCTCAGTATTTTGCAAACCTCAATGCTGGCCGTCCTCGCGGGCGCCTTCATTGCATTCGGCGCGATGTTCTTCACCCTGGTCATGACAAACCACGGGCTAGGGTTTGGTCCCTCGCGTTTGCTCGGCGGGATCGCGTTTTCGCTCGGATTGATCCTGGTGGTTGTCGCCGGCGCGGAACTGTTCACCGGCAATAATTTGATTGTCATGGCGTGGGTGGATCGAAAAATCAGTGGTGGCGCGCTCCTCAAGAACTGGATCATCGTCTATGTCGGCAATTTTGCCGGCGCCCTATTTCTGGCTGTCCTGGTATGGCTTTCAGGCGTCCTGAGTTTGGGAGACGGTGCAGTCTCCCAGACCGCGATCAAGATAGCCGAAGCCAAAATCGCACTACCGAATTTGGAGGCGTTTTTCCGGGGCATTCTCTGCAACACGCTGGTTTGTTTGGCGGTTTGGCTGTGCGTGGCGGCCCGCAGAGTTAGCGGAAAGATCCTTGCAATCATCTTTCCGATTTCCGCTTTTGTCGCGCTGGGGTTCGAACATTCGGTCGCCAATATGTATTTTATCCCAGTCGCTTGGCTCTCCGGAGCGAGTATTTCCGTTGATTCCTTTATGGGAAATTTGATCCCTGTAACCGCCGGCAACTTGGTCGGAGGCGCGGGATTTGTGGCGCTGACGTATTGGGTTATTTATCTAAGACATCGACAATCCAACTAGAGCACTTTCGACCAATATTGGTTGAAAGCACTCTAACCCAAATAATCGCGGGTGGTCTTGAGAACGATTTCCGAGCCGGCATCCGTATCGACCACATGCCATTTCATGTCGCCCAGGTCATAGGCCAACTGGGAACGGAGCACCTCCACGGTCGCATCCGAAACATCGCCGCGCCGATCTGAAACCCGTTTTTCCAACACCGCCGGAGAGCCGGTTAGCCATATCCCGGTAAAAGGAACACCTGCTTTATGGGCGATCGTTTGAAAAGCTTCCCGCTCCTTTGGCTTCGCGGAGACCGAGTCGGTGATCACGCTATGGCCGGCCGCCAAGGCCATCGCGGCAATTTCATTTACCCTATCATAGGTGCGCCGGGTGATTTCGGGTGTATAGCCCGATGACGACAGGGTATCTGACAGAGGAACACCCAGAAGGTTTTTACGAACAACGTCGGTACGCACAATGAGAGCGCCGGGAACCGGGCCAATTAGTGGTGACAATGACCGGGCCAGCGTCGACTTGCCAGTGCCGGAAACTCCGCCGAGGGAGATCATCCGAGGCCCGGGCGGGGTCAATAACTTACGAGCAAATCCAAAGTATCGCCGAGATTCCTGCGCCTTCCCGGCCGTAGCGCCGACATGGGCTCTGATGGCCGCACGCATCGAAAGGAACAACGGTAACAGAGCCAAACCGCCGTAGTCACCGGATAAGTCCATGTAGGTGTTGAATACGACAGAAGCTTCATCCGCCAAACCGCGAACATGCAAATCCATAAGCAGGAATGCCAAGTCATATAGGACATCGATCCGGGTGAAACTGTCATTGAATTCGATCCCATCGAACAAGACCGGGTCGTGCTTCAATAGCACCACATTCCCCACGTGTAGATCTCCATGACAGTGGCGTATTTTACCTCCCGCCACCCGGTTTTGAAGCAGATCTGCATTCCGGGCCAGCGTGTTGAGGCTCGACTTGATAAGGGATTCAACATCATCCTTTTCGAAAACTTGCCCCGAAAAACTTCGTAAAATTTCCGCACTGCTGTCGATTATCGCACGAGCCGTTGCGGCAAAATCGGTATGTACCGACGCCGCCTGCTGGTGGAACGCGAAGATTTTCTCCGCCAGCCGTGCCGGCAGTCCGTCTTCGAAACGCCCTTGTTCAGCCAAATGCGCCAGAAGCTGCTCCTGATCGAAACGACGCATCACGACGAGCCAGTCCACCGCCGCGCCCTCCCCGTCAATGGACAATTTTCCACTCTGATTTCTCTTCACACAGGCAACCCGCAGATACAATTGCGGCGCCGTTCTCCGGTTTATGACGAGTTCGTTTTCACAAGCCGCTTTCCGCAAGTCGGCCGTTGAAAAATCAAGATAAGGAAAAGCGACAGGTTTCTTCAGTTTGTAAGCAAAATCACCAGCCAAAAAGACGTGGGAAATGTGGGTTTCGATGTGTTCGACCACGCCCTCATCAAGCCCATAGGACTGTGGCGCCAGTAAAAAAGCCACCACGTCGCCGTTGTTTTCCGAAACAGGCTGCATCTCTTCTATATCTCACGCGGCGCCATACTCGCCCAGCATAAGGGCGCATCCGTAAAATCAGTGCTCCGTATGATCCTGAAGCGCCGACACGTAATCCATGTCTTCGGTCAATATGTGATCTGAAAGCCACAAAGATAAAAATGCCATGAAATCAGTCATATCGAAGTGGGCAGGATCCTCGTCAAAGGCTCGCCTGTAATAGGCAACCTGACTTTCCAACTTTCGATGCTTAGAACGTGGTCGTCCAGACCAGCATAGCGTTGGCCCTTCATCAACTCCTCTTCGCGGGCGAAGTGGTTCTGGACATAGTACTCAAGCGCCCCAATCGTGACGCCTATAGAGTCCGGATCAAACCCCTCTTGAACCTTTTCGTGGAGATCATTGATTAACGCGAACAGCCCTTTGTGATCGGCATCCACGGCGTGATATCCGGTGGCATACAAGTCGGACCAAGGGAGAATATCGCTCATAGCGGCGCCCTTTCCATACTCTGGGACGTTGATGCGCCCCGCTGCGACAAAACTAACGGCAGCTCAGGCGAGAGAAGAACTCGGCCAATTGTTCCACCTGGAGCTGGGAGAGATTCCCAACCCGGTCTTCCATAACCGGATGCCGCCGGGTGAGGTTCTTCGCATCGTCGCCCTCCCGTTTCGCAATCTGAAGCGCGTAAATTTGGTTCAACAAATAAGACTTATTCTGGCCGGACAGGCGCGCCACCCACGCGCCGTGGCTGGTTGACCGGTCATCGTGGCAGGCCAAACACTCCATGGCTTTGGGCGGAATAGCGGGAGGCGGTGCGCTTGGATTGATGCAGGCTTCCCCCGCATAAGCCGCCGCCAACCGAGTAATCTGAGCGTCGGTCAGGCCTTTGAAGTCCACCTTAAGTTTCGGATGAGACCGGCTACCGGCGATGCTTGAGAGATTCTCCGTTTCGGCGCCTCGGGCGGCCGTTCGAAAATCCCGAATTTGCTTCTCCAGATACTTCTGACGTTGACCCGCGAGCCGTGGGATCAATGGCCCCTTGGTCTTCCCGTTTGTTCCGTGGCAGGTATCGCACGTTCCTTGGAGTTCAAGCGCGTCTTGAGCCACGCCCGGGCCTGCCAATCCCACCATCATCGAGAACGGAACAGCAAACATAACGGCCACCCAAAACAACCGGAAAACAATCATAATCGGACTCTCCAAATCCTAGCCAGATAATTGTTTTAGCATAGAAAATCGGTGCCGGTTGCACTTTGATTTCCGTCAAATCCGGCGAAACTTAGGACCGCGGCCCGAGAAATTGAAACGCAATATCGCGAAATATATCGAAAAAACGGTTCTGTCGCCACCGGTGGGGGAAATGTGTTAACCAATTGATATTGTTTGATTTATACATTTTTTAAAATTAAATGTTGCTATTTTGTTCTTTTTTGCCATATAAGTGAAACATCAACAACGGAACGAGGAAGAACTCCATGTCCAAGAAAAGCTTCGCCAAGGAATTCGCGGCCCTGTCGATCATGTTCGGCGCGGCCTATGTCTGGCTGATCATCGGCTCCGCCATCAGCTAAGGTGTGAACACTGGTTACTCCCGAGGACTCCTAAACACCCTCACCTCACACAGTCCTCACCCACGTGGCCTTCGTGCCGAACAGATCGGCGCCGGTGTACGGTCCCCCGCCTCCGCACCGGCGCCGTCTGACTTTTTTCTTCAAATAGGTGATTTACTCTGGCGGCACTTCGCGGGGTTTGCCGGCGTCATCGATGGCCACATATGTAAAAACGCCTTCGGTCACCTTTACCGGATCATCCACGTCGTCATGGGTTTGGGCCCAAGCCTCGATCTTCACCGTAACCGAGGTGCGTCCGACCTTCAGGATTTCGGTAAAACAACTCACCAGATTGCCGACCGGCACCGGCCGCAGAAACGTCATTTCCTGTACCGCGATGGTGACGGTCCGGCCATGCGCCCGGCGCCCTGCGGCGATTCCACCGGCCAGATCCATTTGCGACATCAGCCAACCGCCGAAAATATCCCCGTTGGGATTGGTGTCCTTGGGCATGGCCACAGTGGCGTTGGCCAACAGGCCTTTCGGCCCGCCTTGTTGATCGGTCATAAAAATCTCCGCATTTGGCGCAGAAAAGTGGGTTGCTTGCTACAATATATTGTTATAATTCCCCAACCAACCACATTATCGTCTAATTCCGCGTAGCATACAGGTAACCCCATTCATGGCCGATCTATTCGAAGACGCCCCTAAGTCTAAAAAGAAGGCGAAGTCCTATTCCGCCAAGGATATCGAGGTCCTGGAGGGGCTGGAACCGGTCCGGCGGCGGCCCGGCATGTATATCGGCGGCACCGACGACCGGGCGCTGCATCACCTGGTCGCGGAAATCCTGGACAACGCCATGGACGAGGCGGTTGCCGGCGAGGCGTCGCGCATTGATCTGGAGCTCACCGCCGGCAACGAAGTCACCGTGCGCGATAACGGCCGGGGCATCCCGACGGACCCCCACCCCAAGTTCAAAACCAAGTCCGCGCTGGAAGTGATCCTGACCACGCTCCATTCGGGCGGCAAATTTGGCGGCAAGGCCTATGAAACGTCGGGCGGCCTGCACGGCGTCGGTCTGTCGGTGGTCAACGCGCTGTCGGAAAAGCTGACCGTCGAAGTGGCGCGGGACAAGAAGCTCTGGACCCAAAGTTATGAGCGCGGCAAACCCAAGGGCAAGCTGAAAGACGCCGGTAAAGTCTCCAACCGGCGCGGCACCACGGTGACCTTCTCCCCCGACCCGAAAGTTTTTGGCGCAAAGGCCCAGTTCCGCCCGGAAACCCTCTATCGCATGTGCCGTTCCAAGGCGTATCTCTATCGGGGCGTGGAAATCCGCTGGTCCTGCGCGGAAGAACTCCTGTCCGAGAAGTCCGAGACGCCGGCGAGCGCCACCCTGCACTTCCCCGGCGGGCTGAAAGACTATCTGGATACGGTCCTGAACGAGCGCAAAACCCTGACCCCCGGCCCGTTTTTCGGCCAGGCCAAGCTCAACGGCGGCTCCGGCACGGTGGAATGGGCCGTCGCCTGGCCCGAGGATGAGGACGAGTTCTTCAATTCCTACTGTAACACCGTGCCGACGCCCCTAGGCGGCACCCACGAAGCGGGCCTGCGCGGCGCGCTGACCAAGGGGTTGCGCGGCTATGGGGAACTCATCAACAACAAGCAGGCCGCAAAGATCATGGCCGATGACGTGATCGGCGGGGCTAGCATCATGCTGTCCGTGTTCATCCCAGAGCCCCAGTTCCAGGGCCAGACCAAGGAAAAGTTGGCCACGGTGGAGGCGACCAAGCTGGTGGAAACCTCGGTCGGGGATCACTTTGACCATTGGCTGTCGGGCGATCCGGAAACCAGCAAGCGGCTGCTGGAACATGTCATCGAACGCAGCCTGATCCGCCAGAAAAAGCGCCAGGAAAAGACCCTGAAGCGCCAATCGGCCACAAAACGGGTGCGCCTGCCCGGCAAACTGTCCGATTGCAGCCAGCGGTCCCGGGAAAATACCGAACTGTTTATTGTCGAGGGCGACAGCGCCGGCGGCTCCGCCAAGCAGGGGCGCGACCGGGCGACACAGGCCGTCCTGCCGCTCCGGGGCAAGATCCTCAACGTCGCCAGCGCCACCGCCGACAAGATGCAGGCCAACCAGGAAATCAACGATTTGATGGAGGCCCTGGGCTGCGGCACCGGTCCCCGCTACCGCGAGGACGACCTGCGCTATGAAAAGATCATCATCATGACCGACGCCGACGTGGACGGCGCCCACATCGCCTCTCTTCTCATGACATTTTTCTTTAAAGAAATGCCGGAACTTATTGAAAGTGGACATTTATTTCTAGCACAACCGCCCCTCTACCGGCTCAGCCAGGGCGGCAAGACCTTGTATGCCATGGACGATGTCCACAAGGATGTGCTGATCGAGAAAGAGTTCGACGGCCGCGGCAAGATCGAGATCAGCCGCTTCAAGGGCCTGGGCGAAATGCCGCCGGCCCAGCTCAAGGAAACGGCGATGAATCCGGAGACCCGGACGCTGTTGCGGGTCACCCTGCCCCTGCGCCACACCGACGATGAAAAGAAGGAAGCCAAACAGACGGCGGACTTGGTGGAACAACTGATGGGCCGCAAGCCGGAACTCCGCCTCGCCTTTATCCAGGAACACGCCGCCGAACTGGAAGACGCCCTGCTGGATGTTTAGGGCCTAAAGCCCCGTCCCCTCTTCAACCCCCAGCATCAGGTTGAGACACTGCACGGCCTGGCCGGACGCGCCTTTGCCGAGGTTATCGAGAACAGCGGTGACCACCGCCTGACCCCGCGCCTCATTCCCGAACACATAGAGCTTCATCTCATTGGTGCCGTTGAGCGCCTCCGGGTCCAGGTGCGCCGCCATGTCATCGGTTTCCGCCAAATCGGCGACGGTCACGAACTTTTGCCCAGCATAGTTTTCCGCCAGCGCGGCATGGATATCCGCCGGGGTTGGTTTGCCCGGCAAGGACCAGAGCTGCAGCGGCACAGAAACGATCATCCCCTGGGCGTAGCGCCCGACGCTGGGTACGAAGAGCGGCCGGTTTTCGAGCCCGCTATGCACGCGGATTTCCTCGGTATGTTTGTGTTCCAAGCCCAGTCCATAGAGATAAAAGGCGCTGTCGGTATGATTGGCGGCATTTTCATCCTCAAACGCGGCGATTAGGCTTTTGCCGCCGCCGGAATAGCCCGAAACCGCGTTGATGGTCACCGGATGATCCGCCGGGATCAGGCCGCGCGCCGTCAAGGGGTGCAGCATGGCGATGGAACCGCAGGCATAACACCCCGGATTGGTCACCCGCATGGATTTGGCGATCTCGTCCCGCCGACCGGGCCCGTATTCCGGAAAGCCGAAGGTCCAGTCCGGATCGGTCCGGTACGCGATGGAGGCGTCGATCACCCGCGCCGAATTGCTGTCGATCAGCGACACCGCCTCCCGCGACGCATCATCCGGCAGGCACAGGATGGAGACATCGGCCGAGTTCAGCGCGTCCCGCCGGGCGTCAATATCCTTGCGCTTGTCGTCTCCCAGATGGATCAGGTCGATATCGTCCCGCCCCCGCAGCCGTTCCAGAATCTGCAGGCCGGTCGTCCCGGCTTCGCCGTCGATGAAAATGGTCGCGCTCATATTTGAAACTCGTCGCCAATCAAGGGGCGCTTGATAGCACCAAGTTCGGAAAAATGCGACACCGATCCACAAAAATGTGACTTCCCCGTTGCACGAAGTCGCGCCAAGATACGTTTGACTGGGTAGAGACTTGCCATGCACGACATCGAAAACGCCGCGCACGTGTCCATCGGCCGCGCCACGGGCTTCGCCGGGTTGGCGATCTTTTGTTTGATGTTCGGTCTGGCGTTCGAGCCCGCGCTCGCGGCGCGCACCGGCGGCATCTGCAGTTTTCTTGTCGCCGGCATTCTCTGGGCCTATGGCTTTTTCGCCAAGCGCCGGCCTTACAAAAGAACCGAACTGTGGTTGATCCTGCCCAAGGACAAACGTCCGCCCGACGGCATCGCGCAGAAAGTCATCGGCCAGGTGCTTTCCGATACATACGCCTGGTACGCCAAGCAGGCCGCCTTGATCGCCCTGGTGTTCGTTGTAGCGGGTCTGATCCTGAAGGTTTGGCCGGTTGCGGACACTTCCGAGATGGCCGCGCCGAAGGTCGGCCACCCGGTCTACGCGATCGAGGCCGCCGAGCCCAAATCCAAGCCGCGCCAACCCTTTCCTTAAACGCCCGCCTGCCCTGCGGGAATTGCATTTGACACTGAAGGACACAAGGCGTCTATTGCGCCCGCGCACGCCCGGAAGAAGTGTTTTACACCGGTCCATTGCCCCTGGACGGGTTTCGTCTTCCGCCCGTGCACCTTAATTCTTTTTGTCGTGATGTCTGTGACGCCTGTCCGGTCATTCAGCGTTGGACCCGTTTCTCCCGTTGCGACAGAGATCAGTCGAGGGTCCGGGAATGAGTTCTCCCAAAGAATTTGCCGCCAACGAAGTCGATCCGGACGCCGTTCCGCGTAAAAACCCTTTTCTTGCCTTCACTGAATGGCTGCCCCTGGTTAACCGTCAGACGATGGGCGCGGACCTAACCGCCGGCATCACGGGCGCGCTGGTGGTGCTTCCCCAAGGCGTGGCGTTTGCCACGCTGGCGGGCATGCCGCCGGAATATGGGCTCTACGCCGGCATGATCCCGGCGATCATCGCCGCCCTGTTCGGCTCCTCCTGGCATTTGGTGTCGGGTCCGACCACGGCGGCCTCGCTGTTGATTTTCGCTTCTATCAGCGCATTCGCCACCCCCGGCACGGCGGAGTTCGTCAGTCTGGTGCTCACCCTGACGCTCATGGTCGGCGCGCTTGAACTTTTCATGGGACTGATGCGCATGGGCGCATTGGTGAACTTTATCTCCCACACCGTCGCCATCGGCTTCACCGCCGGCGCGGCCATCCTGATCATGGTCAGTCAGATGGAAGGCCTGTTGGGTCTGGATGTGCCCCGCGGCCGGCATTTTTATGACACGCTCGGCTACTTGTGGGAGGATCGGGACGGCATTTCACCCGCCGCCGCCTTCGTCGGCGTCAGCGCCATCATATTAGGGGTCGCCTCCAAACGCCTGTTCCCCAAATTTCCCAACATGATCCTGGCGCTGGTCGGCACCTGTTTGATTGCTTACGTCATGAACGCCTATTTCGATGCCGGCGTCGCGACATTGAGCCCTATTCCGTCGGGCCTGCCGCCCCTGTCCGCGCCAACTTTTTCCGCCGACGTGATCCGTGATCTGGCGCCAACCGCTGTCGCGGTGACCATATTTGCGCTCACCGAAGCCATGTCCATTTCCCGCGCTATCTCCATCCGCAGCGGCCAGCACATCGACGGCAACCAGGAATTCATCGGCCAGGGCCTTTCCAATTTGGTCGGCTGCTTCTTCTCCAGCTATGTCGCCACGGGGTCTTTCAACCGGTCCGGCCTGAATTTCGAATCCGGCGCAAAGACCCCCATCGCCGCCATTTCCGCCGGTGTGTTTCTTATGGGGATCGTCATCCTGGTCGCACCGTTGGTGGTCTATCTGCCCAAGGCCGGCATGGCCGGGATTCTGATCCTGGTCGGCATCAATCTGATCGATGTAAAGCATATCAAGCAGGTGATTAAATCCAGCCGGTCCGAGGCGTCGGTTCTGGCGGTTACGTTTTTCTCGGTGCTGTTTTTGGATCTGGAACTGGCCATCTTTGCCGGGGTCATTCTGTCCCTGATCTTTTATCTCAACCGAACATCCCACCCGAATGTCGCCGTCATGGCCCCCAACAATGTGGACGACAGAAGACGCCTATCCGAAGTCCGTGGCCAGCCCGAATGTCCTCAGCTCAAGATCGTGCGGATCGACGGCGCGATGTATTTCGGCGCTGTCTCCAGCGTGATCGAAGATTTGCACCGCTTGGAGTCCAAATTTCCGGATCAGCGGCACATGCTTATTCTGGGCTCGGGCATCCACTTTATCGACGTCACCGGCGCGGAAGCCCTGGCAAATGAAGCAACCGCGCTCCGCAAGGCGGGCGGGGCGCTCTACATCGTCGGCTTGAAAGCCCGCGTGCTCGAACAACTCCGCAAGTCCGGCGTCGAGGAAGAAATTGGCAAGGAGAACATATTTCAGTCCAAGACCGTCGGCTTCGCCACGATCTATCAGCGCCTGAATCAGGATATCTGCGGCAGTTGCTCCCAGCGGATTTTCTGGGAGTGCCGGGAACAAGAAGACCGCCCGCTCCCGGTTCACCCGGCCATGCCGCCCATCGCAACGCAGCCGTCCCGCCCGCCAGCGCCGGCTGTTCAGGAAAGGCCAGGCATTAAACCCGCGGTCCCATCCGGCCCCCGCCGGATCCTGGTGCTTATCGATCTGGAGCGCTATCCCACAGAGACGCTGCAAATGGCCGCCGATTTGGCCCATGAAAACGGGTCCGAACTGGCCATCGGCAGCCTGATCAAGTGGCAAATGGAACACGGGCACTCTTTGGCGCTCAACGTCGTGTCGGATGAACTGATCGCGTCGCTGCGTGCGCCGGCGCAGGCCCGCCTGCAGGGGATGGCGGAAGATGCCGGCTTCCCCGATTGCGCCACGCTTTTATCCACCAAGCAGGATGCCGGCGCCGCCACCCTCGATATGGTCACCGATTGGCACCCGGATTTGTTGGTTATCGCGGACCATAGTAGTTTTGATCTGGAACTGGGCAGCCACGTGTCTTACCGGACCCCCTCCGGCCGGGCGGAAGTGGATATCGTCCGCTACAAACACTCGCGTAAAAAGAACGGCAAATGAGCCCCGGTTTATTCGGCGGCTTCGGCGCCGGCGGCATCCGTTGCTTCCGCCAGCGGCAAGGTGAAGCTGAAGGTCGAGCCTTCGCCCTCGGACGTTGTCACCCATAAATTGCCGCCGTTCAGTTCGATCATTTCCTTGCATAGCGGTAGGCCCAGACCAGTGCCATTTTCCCCGTTGGTGCCCTCGGTCGTGGTCTTTTCATCGATCAGGAACAGCTTGGCCGCGTAGTCCTGGCTCATTCCGACACCCGTGTCAGAGACCGAGGCTTCCATCATCCCGTCATCGTTCTGGCCGACGGAAACAGTGATGGCGCCGCCCTCGGGTGTAAACTTGATGGCGTTGGCAATGAGGTTACGCACCACCAACAGCACCATGTTCCGTTCAGCATGGGCATGCACGGACTGAACATCCTTGGACAGGTTGATATTCTTTTCTCCGGCAACGGCTTGGAACACCTCGAAATTTTCATCGATGATCTGAGTCATATCGATATCAACGACCTGCAGATCACCTTTGTCCATTTGTAAACGCGCCCATTCGAGCAGGTTTTCCAGCAGCTCGAACACCTTGCCGCCGTTTTCGTGGATCATCTGGGCGTATTCGACGAACTGTTCCTTGGACAATTGTTGAGACATTTTCGACATCATGCTGGACAAGCCCAGGATGGAGGTGAACGGGCTCTTCAGATCGTGGGAGATGATAGAGAAGAACCGATCCTTGATGGACACTTCCCGTTCCAATTGCTCCCGCAGGATGGTCTCCTGCGTCGCCAAGTCTGAGAGCTCGGTCGCCTGCTTCTCCAACTGTTGGCGTGAATGGGTCAACTCAACAACCTTCATATCAAGGTCTTCCTTGGCATCGACCAACAGTGCCTGCGCCTCGGCGCGGCGCGCCTCAACGCGCGCGATAAAAATCAACGCAATAATCGTAGAAAGCAAAATGCCCAGCGCGATGACGCCGCCGACCGTCCATTGACGTTTGGCAAAGTCAGAGAATAAACCCGGCGCGGGCACCGCCACCAAATCCCAGCGGCTGTTTTTGATTCCAACGCGCTTAACCGCGTTGGCCACTTCCCAGTCTGTCAGATTGATCTCCCTGGACTTGGCGATCTCATTCCGTGCGCCACCGGAGGTAACTTCGATCAAGGTCTCCCGATTGCGGTTGACCAACAACAAGTTGTGTCCCTGACTTTCGTAGGATCCGAGGATTTCCTGGATCAACCGCGGATAAAAGCTTACGAAGAAAACACCTTGGACTTTGCCGTCGTGATTCCAGGTCGACATCATGTCGAAGTGGTAGTTAAAGGCCTGAGGATGAATCTCCGGCTCATAGAAGTGTTCGTGACCCGGGCCAGCTTTTTCCTGATCTTCCAAAAACATCCCAATAGAGTTCACACAGACTTGGCCGACGAACCCTTCGAGATCGCGGATCAAGTCCGTGCCCTTTCGATCCGCCAGGGTGAAGGTGAAATGTTCCGGGAACCAGCGCTTCAGGCTAGCGGAAATTTGTTCCCGCATTTCGTCGTTGTCGGGATCTCGCAACAGAGCAAACAGCTGATCGCTTTTCTCGGAGGCGAAGGTTTTGATCAGCCGCGATCTCGCGTTTAAAAAATTCTCGATCGAGGATACCGCGCTGGACACTTCGGACTCGAAAATTCGCGCATGGTTGTCATTGAAATTTTGAATATTCCGCTGGACGAACCAGGCTGTTAGAGAAATCAGCACAATAGCACTGCCGACCGCAATCAGCAGGAAAGTCCTCGGGATATTCTTAAAAAGTTGCAAGACTAATCGGTCCCACTTTTACAATACGCTTGGCCCGGCCGGGGCCACTGAAAGACGGCGTTACAGAAATGAATTCAATTTTGACAATTATCCGAAAAAGCCTCCTCTTTCGGCATACCAGGGTAACCTCGCAACCTTTACTTGGTCACTCTCCCGTCCAATTTCCAGAAATTCGTGTTCAAAATAAATTAGGGAATTCCCAAACTCTACAGACACGAATATTTATTTTTAGGTCGCAACGCTAGATTACGTCACACCATGCTCCTGCACCCAATCGGTTACACAGCGAACGGCTTCGCGCAGCTTCTCCGGCTGCTCCTTGTAATAATGGGTAGCGCCGTCGATAACGACAAAGGTTTTGTCCGAACTGGCCGACGCCTCAAAAATTTGCCGCGTGTGGCTGGGCGGTGTCGCATCGTCCGCCTCATTCTCGATCAGCAAGAGCGGCGTATCGACCTCGGCCACATTGATCAAACCGTTCGCATTTGATTTCTCCGACCATTGCGACATCCAGGCGCGGAGGGTGCTAAACCGGGCGATGCCAACCGGCCCGACATTCACGGTTTCCGGATCGCCGAGATAGCACCAGTTGATTTTGCGCCCGCTGGGTTCCAATGTCGCGTCGAAATGCCTGGGGTCGGCCATGGTCCGGTGAGTGATAAACGGCCGTTCCATCTCCAACCCACCGCGTTCCTTGAGATCGGCCAGCGTGGCCTCCACCCGCGCGGTAATCCGGCATACCCGGTCATATTGGGCCTGACGGAACCGCTTGACCCAATCCAGATCATAAGGCGGCTTGTTGGGATTGTCGGGATTGTAGATATCCAACTCCGCATCACGGTTGTCCGGGTCGTTTTCATCGATGACCGATGGATCAATCCATTCGGTGAGTATTTTCGCCCGGCCGATGTGCGCGGCGATGAAGATCACCAAATCCGCCGGTGGCATTTCCGCCTTTTTCAGGTTCACTGGGTCGCCCGCCGGGGTTTCGGTCACCGTCGGGTTCAGCGCCTGGGACTGATAGAATAGCCCCAGTGAGCCTCCGCCGCTCCATCCCACCAACACAACGTGCTTATACCCCAACTCCTCTTTGGCGAAGCGGATATATGCGCCTAAATCTATCGAAACCTTTTCCATGATCAACGCGGTGTCATTCTTTGCATATCGGCTGCCACAGCAAATGACGTGGTAGCCGGCTCGCGCCAGTCCAGCCGGAAACGGCATAAGGTTCAACGTGCTGGCGGGATGCATGAAGACAAAAACTGTGTCGGAGGCGACGCCCTTGGGTACGATCTGTTGACCCTCCAGGAACACGTAACCCTGGCTGCCGACAAACCCATAGGTTTCGGTAAAGGACGATTTGTCCTCGAATTGCACAATGATGGGACGGCGTTCGATTTCGTGTTCGGTCATGACGTATCTCCCTCACCCAATTGTTAGTAGATAAACCCTCTCGGGCCAACCACCTGGAACGCATTGTTGCAGCGGGCGAACGATCAGGTAAAGTTGCCCCAGAAGGGAGCACATTCATGATCACTGCAATCGTACAATTCAAAGTCGGCCCCGGCGCCGATAAGGACCAAATCTTCGAAAACATGAAAAAGGTCGCCCCCAAGTTCGAGGGCATGCCCAACCTGATCCGCAAGAATTTCCTGTTCGACGGCGACAACGGTGTCGGCGGCGGCGTCTATACTTGGGAGTCCCGGGAGGCGGCCGAAGCGGTCTATGCCGAGGGCGGGCCCTGGCGGCAATCCATCCGCGACATCTACGGCGTCGATCCGTACATCACCTATTTCGAAACGCCGGTGATCGTCGACAACAAGATGGGCGAAATTCAGACTTAATCGAACGCCGGCACGTCGGCCCGCGGCAAGGGCGGCTTGCCAAGGATGGCATCCGCCGCCTTCTCCGCGATCATAATGGTCGGTGCGTTGGTGTTGCCGCCGTTGACGAACGGCATCACCGAGGCATCGACCACGCGCAAACCGTCGATCCCCCGCACCTTCAGATCGCCGTCGACCACGGCTTCCTGATCCGCGCCCATGCGGCAGGTGCCGACGGGGTGATAGAGGGTCGAGCCCGTCTCGCGGATGAAATCGTCGATCTCGTCGTCGGACTGTACATCTGGACCCGGCTCCAACTCACCCTGTAGATCATCCGCCATGGGCGATTGAGACAGCACCCGCCGCGCTGCCTTGACCCCTTCCCGTAGTGTGATCAAATCTGCCTCTTCACCCAGATAATTATGGAGAATTTTTACCGGCGCCAGTGGATCACTTGAGGCGAGATCTATTTGGCCGCGCGATTCCGGGTGAAGATCAACCACCCGGAACACCAGTTGATGGCCCGCCCGCTTCTTAATGCCAGGGAACCAGGGCCCGGCCTCCGGCGCGACCGGGGCCACGAAGAACTGTACGTCCGGGCGGTCCAGGCCCGGCCGGGTGCGCACATAGCCCATGGCCGAAAGCGGCATGCCCCGTACCGGCCCCTTCCCCCGGACTATCCAGTTCAACAGATGCCCGGTTAGCCGGTCGAAACGCAATTCGTCCTCGAAGCCGAATTTCTCGCTGGCCTTCATCCGCAACAGCACGGATAGATGGTCTTGCAAATTTTTACCGACGGCCGGCCGATCGAGAATAGGCTCGATAGCGTGCTGTTGCAGCGCTGCCGCCTCTCCGATCCCGGACAGCATCAACAACTGTGGCGAGTTGATGGCCCCGCCGGACAGGATCACTTCCCGCTTGGCGGCAACGAACATGTCCTGGCCGTCCTGGCGAAAGCGAACACCGGAGGCCCGACCGTTTTCAATCTCAACCTTAAGCACCTGCGCGCCTGTGAGCGTCTGCACGTTGTGCCGTTCAAGGGCGGGGCGCAGATAGGCCCTCGCCGCCGAAGACCGCAACCGGCTGCCCACCGTATAATCCGGCGGGCCGAAACCTTCTGGTTTGGCCCCGTGAAAATCATCGGTGGTTTCGAACCCGGCCGCCTCGGCTGATTTCAAGACTGTCGCCATTTCCAACGTGTGGGCCGGGTAGGTCATCACCTGCAGGGGCCCGTCCCCGCCATGGTAATCGGTCTCGCCGCGGTCGTTGGTTTCGGCCCGCCTGAAATAGGGCAGCACGTCGTCAAAACCCCATCCGGTGAGCCCGGTCTGGCGCCATTGGTCATAATCGCGAGGATGGCCGCGGGAGTAAATCATCCCATTGATGGAGGAGGACCCGCCGATCACTTTACCCCTGGGCACGACCATTCGGCGGCCGTTCAAGCCCGGCTCCGGCTCGGACACGTAATTCCAGTTATAGCGCCTGTCGAACCACAGCCAACGCGCCGCCAGAGGAATGGCAAACAGCGGATTGCGGTCCCTGTTCCCGGCCTCCAGCACCAACACTGAATGCGCACCGTCTTCAGACAGGCGATTGGCCAGCACACAGCCTGCGGAGCCCGCGCCGACAATCACGAAATCCGCTGTAAAGTCTGCTTCCCCCATAATTTTCACCCGAGTTTGGTGTTGATCGCCTGTATTCTTTTATCTATCACGAATGGCGGGGGAAATAACGCATATGCGCGTAGTGGGGAAATAACGCATATGCGCGTAGTATTGTCACTGCGGCTGCCTTGGCGTGACGATCTTCCCCAAAATCGAACCGACCCTTCGAACGCGTAGCGGGATAGAACAATGACTTCTGACATAATGCATATCGAGACAGACGTATTGATCGTGGGCTCCGGCGTGGCCGGCATGATGGCCGTGGTTGGCTGCATGCGTTCCGGCGTGAAGCCGGTGATCGCCACCAAGGGCACCTATGCCTCGGGCGCCTCGTCCATGGCGCGGGGCGGGCATTCCCTGGCGCTCGGTCACTCCGACCCGGAAGACAATCCTGAACTATTCTTCGAAGATATTTTCGCCGGGAGCGGCGACATCGGTAATCCGCGCCTGATTGATATTGTCGCCCATGAATCCATCGCCCGCTCCGCCGAATTGGATGATTGGGGTCTAGGCCTGGTGAAGCAGGATGACGGCAAGTATGACCAGCGCTTCGGCGGCTTCCCGCACCGCTATTCCCGCATGGTCCACTGCGTACGTTTAATGGGAAAACCGCTGATGGCGGCGCTCTCCGGCAAAACCAAGAGCTGGATCGATCCCATCACGCACATGCATTTTGTTGATCTGCTGATGGACGGCGACAAGGTGATCGGCGCTTGGGGTTTTTTGCATCAGAAGGGCACGCCCGTCGTGGTGCACGCCAAGTCGACCATCCTGTCCACGGGCGGTGCGCCGCAGCTGCACGCGCTGAACGATTCCCCCCCGGTGGTTTCCGGCGACGGCTACGCCATGGCGTATCGGGCCGGGGCAGAGCTGATCGATATGGAATTCATCGATTATCAAATTCTGACCGCGGCCCCGCCAAAAATGGCGGGCTATCCGCCTTTCTCCACCGGCCTTTTGGGCGGCGGCGGCTACCTCATCAATGGCGAGGGCGAGCGTTTTATGCACAAGTATGAGCCGGAGAAACAGGAACGCACCACCCGCGCGGTCATCAACCGGGCTATGGCCATCGAGATCATGGAAGGCCGGGGCACAAAGGACGGCAATATCCATATCGACATCCGCCACGTGTTCGACGAACTCAACGAAGGGCCGGGCAAATCCATCATCGAGACCATGAAGAAAAACGGCGTCGATATGAGCAAAGAGTACCTGGAAGTGAACAGCGGCCCGCACACCTATCTGGGTGGCATCCGCATCGACGAATGGGGCCGCACCAATGTTGAAGGTCTCTATGCCGGTGGCGAAGCGGCCGGCGGCATCCACGGCGCCAACCGCCTTGGCGGCCTAGCGTTGATCGATTCATACGTTTTCGGGTTCCGTTCAGGGGTTGCCGCTGCGTTGGAGTCCAAAGAACGCACCGCCCCGTCCGCGGACGCCGGCGGTTGGAAAGACAAGCTGGCCGAGCTGGAAGCCGAGGCCAACAGCGACAAGTCCGGCCCCACCGCCGACGAGTGGCGGCTTGAGGTCCAGACATTGGTCGCCGGTTCCATCGGTCAGGTGCGCCGGGAGGATATTCTGGTCGATGCGTTGGCCAAGCTCGACGAGCTGGAGGAAAAAGGCAAAGACGCGCAAGTGGACAGCAGCTCCACCCGAAACCAGGCCGAGTCCCTCCGCCGGAACTCGGAGACCCAGAATCTGATCGAGACAGGCCGTATGCTGGCGACGGCGGCGCTCAAACGCCGGGAAAGCCGGGGCGGTCACTACCGGATGGATTATCCGGAACAGGACGATAAGAACTTCAAGGGCAACTTCATCATCAGGGAAGAAAACGGCGCCTGCACAGCGGAGCTGCGCCCCGTCCCGTCCCGCGACGACATCGCGCCGCCACCGCCGGGCGAGATTTCCCTGGAATACGATCCCATGAACGAGGATGCGGCTTAGGGCCAGGCTTGCTGCGCGTTGAGGAAGGGCAACATATAATTTTAATTCCGCGAAGTTCTGTTTTAACTCCGCGTAACTGTTTGCTACCGTACCTAAGGTGATTTAATCGCCCAATAAAAAGAACCTACGTTCAGAGGCTCCTAACAAGTGCAAAAGCGCGAAAAGCGCAAAACACATACGACGACCTGACAGGGGAGTTTCATGCCGCTCTACGCTGGGAGAGCTTTAACCGCACTGGCTCTGATGGGAATATCAGCCTACGTGTGGATCGTGTCGGAAGAGTTTCCGGCGAACGGTCACCAGGTGCCGCAATTCACGTCCGGCGTGGCGATGTTGTTGTGCCTCGTCCTGCTGGTGAATGCCTTCCGGGGCAGTGATAAATCTGAAAAAATCAAATTCGATCTCAGCTTCGAGGCGAATAAGCAGTATATAATCCTGGTCCTCGCCATCGCCTACGTCCCGACCATCTTTGAGCTAGGCTTTTTTACTTCTTCTTTCCTCTTGCTGCTGATCGGCTCCCTTATCGTCGGCGTTCGCTCGCCGAAACCGATCATATTTACCATCGGCATTTCGATCCCGCTGATGTACCTGTTCTTTGAAATTTTCCTGCAAGCGCGGCTGCCGCGCGGCATTTTGATCTAGGCGGGGCGGCGATATGTTTCTCGAAGAATTCAGCTACCTGCTCAATATCCTGACCATCCCTAATTTGCTGGCGATGCTGCTGGGCGTCTCGGTCGGTCTGGTGATCGGCGCGATCCCCGGCCTCAGCCCGCCCATGGCCATCGCCCTGATGATCCCGGTTTCTTTTGAATTTCCGCCGGCGACAGCCCTGATCCTTTTGGTGTCGTGCTATGCGTCCGGCATCTACGGGGGCTCTTTCTCTGCGATCTTGCTGCGCACACCGGGCACCTCCGCCTCCGCCGCGTCGGCAATTGAAGGGTACATGATGACCACCCGCGGCCTCGCCGTCGAAGCCATCAAAATATCCACTTTCGCCTCTGTGATGGGCGGCATCATCAGCGGGTTTGTTCTGTTGTTCCTGTCCAAGCCCCTGGCGCAAGTTTCTCTCTGGTTTGGCCCGGCGGAATATTTCCTGACTGCGCTACTCGGCCTCACGGCTATTGCGTCAGTGACATTTGGATCGGTGACCAAGGGACTGATCTCGGGCCTGTTGGGCCTGCTGATCAGCACGATCGGCATCGACGAGTTTTCAAGCTTCCCACGCTTTACCTACGACATGGTCGGCCTGGAAGCCGGGATCGGCATCTTGCCCACCATTATCGGACTGTTCGCCTTCGCCCAGGGTCTGGAACTATGTGAAGGCCGGGCCAGTGGCACCATCTCCGGGCTCAAGACTCTATCCTGGAATGTCTGGCCCAAACTCTCCGACATGTACCGTGTGCGCTGGTCGCTGTTCCGAGGCTGGCTGTGCGGCCTGGTCATCGGCATCATTCCGGCGGCCGGCGGCAGCATCGCCCAATGGATCGCCTACGCCTGGGAAATTCGCCGCGCCAAACCGGGCGATGAGTTCGGCAAGGGCGAGGCCAAGGGCTTGGCCGCCACGGAAGGCTCCAACAACGGCGTCACCGGCACATCCCTGGTGCCGATGTTTGTGCTCGGCATTCCGGGCGGCATTTCAGCTGCCGTCATTTTGGGGGCGCTCTCAATTCATGGGTTACAACCTGGCCTTCGCCTATTCAAAAATAACCCAGAAGTCGTCTACACCATCATGTGGGGCTTCATCGCCGCCAACGTGATGATGGCCGGACTCGCCGCCGTCATGGCGCGCACGTTTGCCTATCTGACCCTGGTCCCGCGCGGCATCCTCGGGCCGCTGATCCTGATGTTCAGTGTGGTTGGCGTCTACGCCGGTTCCAACAACGTCTATGACATTTGGATCACCGTGGCGATGGGGATACTCGGCTATTTCATGCAGAAGTACGGATTTTCGCCGGCAGGTGTTCTGTTGGGCGTGATCCTCGGCCCCATTGCCGAAGACGGCATGCGGAACCTGCTGATCATTTCCGACGATGCGCCGATTGGCTTTATCATGGGGCGTCCGGTCTCGCTGGTTATCATCGCATTCATCGTTGTCATTATGTCTTTCCCCCTCATTCGCCGGCGGCGAGAGCGGATAGCCCGAAGGAGTGACGACTGAGAACGAGCAAACAAGTCAACAACATGAAGGACGGCATACCGTTCCGGCAGATTTTAGGCGTTCAAGTTCAATCAACTACAGGAGGACTACAATGAAGTTTTCATTTAAACGCACCGCCACGTTGGCTTTGGCCGTGGCTGCCGCGGGCGTCTTGGCGTTTACCGCCACGACGGCGTCCGCGCAAAAATACCCCAGCGGCCCCGTCCAGTTGGTCGTGCCGTGGAAACCGGGTGGCGGCACAGATCGATCCATGCGCCTGTTCGCACCCTATCTCTCCCAGACTCTCGGCGTGCCGGTCAACATCATCAACATTGGCGGCGGCGGCGGTTGGGTTGCCTGGGCGAAAATGGCGAAATGGGATCCCGAGAAAGATGATCATATCATCGGCATCGTGAACTTCCCGCACATGCTGTCCTACCTGAACCCGAAGATGAAGAACAAGAATAACCTCAAGTCCTTCAACTTCCTGACCGGACACAGCATCGATCCGTGCATCTGGGCGGTGCGTGAAGGCGACCCCCGGTTCAGCACGCTGCCCGAATTCATCAAGTATGTTGTCGATCATCCGAACGAAATCACCATCAGCGTCGGCGGCTTCGGCAGCGACGACCATCAGGCTGTCGCATTCGCCGAGAAGTTCATCCCGGGCTTTAAGGTGAAAAAGACCTTCGGCAACAACGACGCCAAGAAGCTGCAGGAACTGTATGGCAAGACCGTCGATGCGGTCGGCGGCAACGTCAGCTACTTCGTGCCGCACATGCTCGAAGGTAAGCTTCGGACTCTGGCCGTTCTTGATGACGAGCGTTCGCGCTACCTGCCGAACACCCCGACATTCGTCGAGGCAACCAAAGTCAAAAACTTAAACTTTGCCGCTCGTATCTTCGCTGCGGCGCCGGGTCTCGCCCCTGAAAAGGCGAAAATCCTGACAGAGGCGATTCATAAAGCCATGGATATCCCGGAGTATGCGGTTCGCGAGGTCACGAACCACAACACCCTCGCCAAGATCGAGGGTGAGAAACTGGATACGTTCTTGGCCGGTTTGGCCGACACGGTCAGCCAGGTTAAGTTCTGGGATCTGCCCAAGTAAGTCACTTGGACGGTCTATCGTCTAAAAGCGGCGTCCTGCTTAATTAAGCGGGACGCCGTTTTCTTTGCCCACCTTTGGGGGTTAAAAAATCTCCCAAATTGGGGCAAAATAGAGTATCCAACAGATGAGAACCGCAAGTTGAATCGCGCAAAACAGACAGCAAAAGATTGGGGGCACCCATGCAACAGGCCGTACATACGATCCCGGAAGAGTTCACCGACGAGGAAATTCCAATCCTCGATTTCGGTCATTACCTTTCAGGCGAAGACGGGGCGCTTGAAGCCCTGGCGGCCGAACTACGCCACGCCCAGGAAAATGTCGGCTTCTACTTTGCCATCAATCACACGGTCCCGCGCGAACTGATTGACCGGACCCACGCCAACCTGAAGCGCTTTTTCGATCTGCCGGATGAAGAAAAACGGAAACATAAAAACTACGTCCCGCCCCTTTCGACCATTTATGTTTCATCGACAGTCAACGAAAACACCAAGCCCGACCTGAATGAAATGCTGCGGCTTGTCCGCGAACGGCCCGATGATCATCCCGCAATCAAAGCGGGGTTCCCCTATCATGGCCCGAACCAATGGCCCGACGAAAATCTCCTGCCCGGCTGGAAAGAGGAGATGCTGGAATATTACGACGCCATGGAATCGCTGGGCGAAAAGATGCTGCCCCTGTACGCACGGGCACTTGATCTGCCGGCCGACTACTTCGACGGCCTGTTTGACGATCCGGTTTGGTCAACCCGCAACCAGCACTACATGCCGGCATCGTCGGAAGATAATCAGTTCGGCATCGCCCCGCACCGGGATCACGGCTTTATCACCCTATTGCCCGTGACCGAGACACCGGGACTCGAGATCCTGACCCAGTCCGGGCGTTGGCTGCCCGCCAACTGGGTCGAAGGCGCCATGATCGTCAATACCGGTGAGTTCCTAAACCGCTGGACCAACGGCCGTTTCATGGCCACGCCGCATCGGGTGCTGCCCGTAAAGACCGATCGTTATTCGTTGGCGTTTTTCTACAGCCCGACCTGGGACACGGTTGCCGAACCGATGCCGAGTTGTGTGTCGGCCGATAATCCACCTCAGTTCAAACCGGTACGGTTCCTGGACTACCGGGTTTGGTACATCAATCAAAATTACCTCACCGAGAACGACAAGGCGGAGCCGGAACCCCCAACGCCGGAAAACAGCCCCTACAGCCTCGACACCTAGAAGGCGCCGCCCAGTAACCGGAATATTGTGACTCTTTCAGGGTCGCAACGGTGGATCACGATCGTGGCGGTTTATCAGCGCCTCGAACACACCAATTGAATGACTGTCATAAAAAGTGGAAGTGGACGGATGAGTGCTATCAAAAATATCGGCTTTATCGGGATCGGCAAAATGGGATACCCCATGGCGGGACATCTGGCATCTGCCGGTTTCAACGTGACCGTTTCGGATGCCGATCCCAAGGTTGTCGATCAATTCGTAAAGGAGCATCGCGGACAAGCTGCAAGCTCTTTAATGGAACTTGCCAAAACTTCGGACGTCGTGATGACCATGCTGCCCACCAGCAAGATTGTCCGTTCTGTAGTTCTGGGCAATACATCGGATGACGACTGCCTGCGACACGGCTTTCAAGCCGGCGACATCTTCATCGACTGCTCAACCTCCGATCCGGTCGATACGCGACACTTGGGGGAAGAGCTCCAAAAACACGGCGTACAAATGCTGGATGCGCCGGTGGCCGGTGGCCGGGTCTTTGCCATCGACGGCACGCTGGACATCACCGTTGGTGGCGATAGTGGACTGATCGAAACTTGCGGCCCGATCTTTGACGCGATCGGTCAAAGTGTCTTTCATTGTGGCAGCTTAGGCGCCGGTCACGCCATGAAGGCGCTGAACAATTACGTCAACGCCAGCGCCCTGATCACGGCGATTGAGGCGCTTTCTATCGGCAGCAGGTTCGGCCTTGAGATGGATAAGATGATTGCGTCCATGACGGCCGCCGCGACGGGCCGGAACAACCCGATTGAGAAGAAAGTCATCCCGCAGATTCTCACCCGCCGCTTCGCCACAGGCATGGACCTCGCCCTGCTGGCAAAGGACACCAGGATCACCGTCGATATGGCTGAAGCTTTGGGCGCCTTCGCGCCTGTGGCTGAACGATGCAGCGCGCTCTGGTCGGAAGCGGCAGAAGAATTCGGGGCGACGGAGGACCAGACCTGTGTTGCCAAGCTCTGGGAGAAGAACAACCAGGTGACACTGATGCTGGACGAATAAGATTTCGTCCGTAGACTCAGTTAAAACACCTGAGGGAGAACCGAATGTTGAATTTGGCGATTGTTGGGCTCGGCTACTGGGGACGGCGGCTTGTGGCGTCGGCCGAGGCAAGTAACCGTTTTAAGGTAACCCGCGCCGTCGACACCCAAGCCGACGATGAAGGGGTCAGAAGCTTTGCCGAAAAAAACGGAATGACCCTCTCCTCCTCTTACGACGATGCCCTAAACGATCCGGCCATCGACGCGGTCGTTCTCGCCACGCCCCACAATATGCACCCGGACCAGGTGATCGCCGCCGCAGAGGCCGGCAAGCATGTCTATACGGAAAAGCCCTTTTCTCTTCACAAGGCCCCTGCCGAGAAAGCAATTGCCGCCGTCCGCAAAGCCGGAATCGTGGTCGGCCTGGGCCATGATCAACGCTTCTATCCGGTCGTCATCGAGATGAAGCGGCTGATCGACAAAGGCGAACTTGGGACCTTGCTGCATATCGAGGCCAACCTCAGCCACGACGCTTATCAGATGGTTTATCGCGCCAAAAACAATCCGGGCGAGTTATCGGACGCGGACAAAAAACGCTATGGCGCGAGCCGCAAGCCGTCCGCCTGGCGGCTTGATACGAAAGAAGCACCCACCGGCCCGCTGGTGCATTTCGGCATCCATCGCGTTGATAGCTTTATTCATCTGTTCGGCGAGGTGGACTGGGTGTTCGCCAATTGTGCGGAACGCACCCTGGACCCGGCCGTTATTGATACGATTGTGGTCTCCATGAAGTTTAAGAACGGCGCGACGGGCCAATTAAGCTGTTCTCTCTCCACCCCATTGAATGCTCGGCTGCAGGCCTTCGGATCCAATGGCTGGGTGGAAGCGCGGGGGGCCGAGGACCCGGCAGAGTACGCGCAAACCAGTCTCAAATACCTCACCCATGTGCATGGCGGCGAGCGGCGGGAAGAAAAATTCGACCCCGTGGACTCGGTCCAACGAAATTTCCTGTGTTTTGCCGACGCCATTGAGGGCAAAGCCCCCTTCATCATCACGCCGGATCAAATGGTGCACAATGCGGCCATCATGGAAGCGGTTGAACGATCCGTCGCCTCCGGCAAACCGGAAACAGTTTAAGCAGTAAAGGCAATCAACGTTATGTCCGAGACAAATTACCCCCATCTCTATAGCCCCGGTGAAATTAGCGGCCATCAGATCAGCAACCGATTTGTCACCGCCCCGATGACCCGGGTTAGCGCCGATCCGGACGGCACGCCCAACGAGCCGATGATCGATTATTACAAGGCTTATGCGACGGGTGGCTTCGGTATGGTCATCAGCGAAGGCACCTACACTGACACCGTCCATGCTCAGGGCTATCAGAACCAGCCAGGGATCGCCAACGACCGGCACATTGCGGGCTGGCGGCCGATTGTCGATGCGGTCAAAGGCGAAGGTGCGGTGTTCATTCAACAACTCATCCATGCCGGCGGCATGATCCAGCGGACCGCGTCCTCCGCCGGCGCCATCGCCCCGTCCGCGGTCCGGCCGAAAGGCGAAATGAGGGACATCTACTATGGAGAGGGGCCGTTCGACATCCCGGCCGAGATGGACCAGCAGAAAATTGACGAGACCATCGCCTACTTCGCCGCCGCCGCTGACCGCGCTATTGCCGCCGGGTTTGATGGTGTCGAGATTCACGGCGCGAACGGCTATATCGTCGATCAGTTCCTGACCTCTTATACCAACCAGCGAACCGACAAATACGGCGGCGCCATAGAGAACAGGGTGCGCTTCGCGCGCGAGGTTCTTCGCGCCGTCCGGGACGCCGTCGCCGGCAGGGGCATTGTCGGCATCCGCATTTCTCAGACCAAAGGCAATGATTTTGATTACACCTGGGAAGGAGGAGTTGAAGACGCGAAAGTCATCTTCGGCGGCCTGGCGGAAGAGCAACCGGATTACATTCATATTTCCACCCATAAGGGATTGGAGACCGTCTTCGGGACAGACCGGAATCTTGCGGACTTCGCCAAGGAGATCTCGGGTGGTACGGTGATCGCCTGCGGCGCGCTCAACGAGCCGGACCGGGCGGAGGGCATCCTGTCCCGCGGTGAAGCCGATTTTGCCGCCATGGCGAAAGGCGCGCTTGCTGACCCCGCATTGCCAAAGAAAATCGCCGCAGGCGAGCCCCCTATTCCGTTCGACCGGGACATGACCAGCCCACGAGCGACCATTCAGAACACGGCGGCCTGGAGAGAAGCCAACTTGTCCGGTTGATGCCATCCCTCGGATGGGTAAAGATGGACTTTCGGGTACTTTGCTAACCGAGCAGCGACAGAAAAATTAAACTGCTCGGCACTGACCATATCGGGAGGAAACACCATGGATAGTTCGATCATCACACATCTCGTCGGCAGCATGCCTCTGGAAGATGCGGAGAGTGTATTCAGAAAAGTCGGAACTGACATGGCCGGCCATATTCGCCGCATTCCCGACGGTGAAACCGGGCGCCGGCGCCGGTGGATAAGCTTTATCAAGGACATCTTGGTCGATCACCCGGACATGGAAACCGATCCGACGGTGCCGATCTTCCAGTTCATCCAGTTCGACGGAAAAGTCGTTTTCGAATTCGAGCAGGTTCGCTTCAAAGGCGGCGTCGATCCGGCGACCGTCGTGTTCAATACCGGCTATGCCGAGGACGCCATCCGCAACTTCCCTACATTCGAAAAATTGCAGGCGGAAGGTACGATCCCGGCGGATGTGAAGTACCAGATCTGTATGGCGACACCCTTGGCGATTACCTACATGTTTGTCTCGAAACATGCCCGCGCCGATTTCCTGCCAAGGTACGCCCAGCATCTCGCGGACGAGGTAGGCCGCATCATGGCCGAGCTGCCCCACGACAAGATTTCTTATCAGTGGGATGTGTGCCAGGAAGTGCTGATGTGGGAGGGGTATCTCTCCCAGGAAGAACATCCAAATTACAAAGCCGAAATCATCGAGTCGCTGTCTTCGCTGGGAGCGCTGATCCCGGCCGATGTCGAGTTCGGCTACCACCTGTGTTACGGCAGCCCGGCGGACGAGCACCTGATCCTACCAAAAGACATGGGCAATCTGGTCGAAATGGCTAACGGCATCGCCGCAAACGCGAAACGCCCGATCCAATACATCCATGTGCCGGTGCCCGAAGATCGCGACGATGAGGCCTATTTCACCCCATTGAAAGACCTGAAGCTCGGCGATGGCACGGAATTTTATATTGGCTGTGTTCATGCTGGACAGGCGGAGGGGAACGCCAACAAACTGGCGATGGCCCAAAAATTCACAACCGTCCACGGTGTCGGTGCGGAATGCGGTCTGGGCCGCGGCAACCCTGATCTCTTGGACGACGTACTCGACCAGCATCGGCGGCTGTCCACTTAGGAGAATGAACCCATGAAAACTCAAGTCGGCATCATCGGCGGCGGCCCGTCGGGGCTTTTACTTTCCCAGCTATTGCATCTGAAGGGAATCGATACGGTCATTCTGGAACTGCGTAGCCGTGAATATGTGCTAAGCCGAATCCGGGCCGGCGTATTGGAGCACGGGTTTGCTGACCTGATGCGGGAGGCACAGTGCGGCGAGCGTATGGATCGCGAAGGCGAAATCCACGACGGCTTTTTTATCAACAATAACGGCATAATGAACCGAATTGACTTGAAGGGATTAACTGGCGGCAACTCGGTCATGGTCTATGGCCAGACGGAACTGACCCGAGACCTATATGAAGCCCGTGACAAGGCCGGCGGCGTAATCATTCACAATGCGGAGGACGTCAAACCCCACGACATGACAACAGAGTCGCCCTACCTTACCTACCGGCAAGGGGATGATATCCACCGGATAGATTGTGAATTCATTATCGGCGCCGATGGGTTTCACGGTGTCAGCCGCAAATCCATCCCCAAGGATGTGCTGAAGGAATATGAAAAAGTCTATCCCTTCGGCTGGCTCGGCGTCCTGTCCCGCACCAAGCCAATTTCTCCGGAACTGATCTATTCCAAAACTGATCGTGGCTTCGCGCTATGTTCTTTGCGATCCCAGGTCCTCAGCCGCTATTACATCCAAGTCCCGCTAAGCGACAGCGTGGATGATTGGAGCGACGACGACTTTTGGGCGGAATTGAAACGCCGCCTGCCAGAGGAAGTACTGCCCAATCTCATCACCGGGCCGTCGATCGAGAAAAGCATTGCCCCGCTGCGCAGTTTCGTGGCCGAGCCCATGCGTTATGGCAACATGTTCCTGGCAGGTGACGCCGCCCATATCGTCCCGCCGACCGGCGCGCGCGGTCTCAACAGCGCGGCTTCGGATATTTATTATTTGTACCATGCGCTAATGGCCCATTATGAAAAGGGCGATGACAGCGGCTTAGATGCATATTCCGGCAAAGCCCTGGCGCGTGTCTGGAAAGCACAGCGGTTCTCTTGGTGGATGACCAATATGCTGCACAACTATCCAGACAGCCTGCCCTACGACCAGCGACTGCAAAAAACCGATCTTGAATATCTGTTCTCGTCGGAAGCTGCGATGACGTCGCTGGCCGAAAACTACGTCGGCCTGCCATTCTAGGGCGCTTTGAATGCTTTAAACGACGGGATAGGCCATGAATAAGTTCACTACCGCCACCCATTGGGGCGCTTATGAGGTCGAGGTAGAAGACGGTAAAGTCTCCGCCCTGACGCCGATTGCCGCCGATCCTGATCCCTCGCCGATCGGGCCCGGCATGCCGCAAGCGTTGCACGATCCTGTCCGTATCCAGCAACCCATGATCCGCAAGGCCTGGCTGGAAAGGCAAGGCGGCAAGGATAGGGGCCAGGGGCCTTTTGTCGCTGTCTCTTGGGAGCGCGCCCTTGATCTGGCGGCTACGGAGATCGAGCGGGTCCGCACCGAACACGGCAACGCCGCAATCTTCGCCGGCTCCTACGGCTGGGCCAGCGCGGGGCGTTTTCATCACGCCAACAGTCAGCTTCATCGTTTTATGAACACAGCCGGCGGCTATGTCTCCAGTAAGGACACCTATAGCCTCGCCGCCGGCGATGTGGTCCTGCGCCACGTGGTCGGCACCAACACGTTCGGCACGCTCGACGTGGCGACGCCATTGTCGATGGTGGCGGCGCACACGGACCTGATCGTCTCCTTTGGCGGCATTCCCCTAAAAAATGCACAAGTGCAAGGCGGCGGCATGGGCGAACACGGTGTCTCCCCTGCCCTGAAACAGTGCAAGGAACGCGGCGTCGGGTTCGTCAATTTCGGCCCGCTCCGTTCCGATCTGGCGGACTTTGTCGAAGCCGAGTGGCATGCCACGCGGCCCAACACAGACACCGCCATCATGATCGGTTTAGCGCACACGCTGGTGGCAAATGATCTCCACGACCCGGTATTTTTGGCGAGCTACACCGTCGGGTTTGAGCGTTTCAAATCCTACCTGATGGGCGAGGCCGACGGGATCGAAAAGGACGCGGCCTGGGCAGGGGCCATCGCTGATATCGACCCAATGGTCATCGAAGACCTGGCGCACCGGATGGCGGCGGGACGCACCATGATCAATGTGGCCTGGGCGATCCAACGAGGCGACCATGGCGAAATGGCCTTTTGGATGGCCGCCGTTTTAGGTGCAATTCTCGGTCAGGTCGGCCTGCCGGGGGGCGGCTTCACCTTCGGCTATGGCGCGACCAACACGGTCGGCACGGCCCGCTCCAACATTCCCAAGCCTGCCCTGCCCCAAGGGGAAAACGCCATCCGGGACTTCATCCCCGTTTCCCGGATCGCCGACATGCTCTTAGGTGCGGGAACCGAATACGACTATGACGGCGGCACCCGCACCTATCCGGACATCAAACTTGTCTATTGGTGCGGCGGCAATCCCTATCACCATCACCAAGACCTCAATCGCTTGGTGGAGGCTTGGCAAAAGCCTGATACAGTGATCGTGCATGAACCCTGGTGGAACGCCAATGCGCGGCATGCCGACATTATCTTCCCCATTGCCACATCTTTGGAACGGAATGACATCGGCACCGGCCGGGTCGATCAATACGTCTTCGCCATGCACAAGGCCGCGGACGCGCCGGGTCAGTCTCGGACAGACTATGAAATATTCTCCGCCCTGGCCGAACGCTTGGGGTGTGCCGATGCGTTCACTGAAGGCCGGGATGAAAAGGCCTGGTTGGAACACCTCTATCAACGCTTCCAACAAACCGCGTCGGAATTCGTGGACGACGTCCCGTCCCTGGAAGAGTTTTGGGAAAAAGGCAGCTACGTACTACCCGCCTTCGACAACGGTCCCTATCTGGGCGAATTTCGCGAGGATCCGGCAGCGAACCCTCTGCCCACTCCGTCCGGCAAGATCGAGATATTCTCGGAAACCGTGGATGGATTCGGTTACGACGATTGCCCCGGTCATCCGATGTGGCTGGAGCCTTTGGAATGGCTGGGCGCAGAGCTAAGCGGCTCGTATCCCCTGCACCTAATCACTAATCAGCCGACCACTCGGCTACACAGTCAGTACGATAATGGCGGCTATAGCCAGGACAGCAAAATTCGCGGCCGGGAGCCAGCGACCCTACACCCTGCCGATGCAGCCGCTCGGGATATAAAGGACGGGGATGTTGTCCGGCTGTTCAATGATCGAGGCGCATGCCTGGCGGGCGTCAGGGTTTCCGAAGACGTGCGGCAGGGTGTGGTTCAGCTATCCACCGGCGCCTGGTTTGACCCCCTGGATCCTGCGGCACCCGGCAGCCTGGAAGTCCACGGCAACCCCAACGTGCTGACCAAAGACATCGGCACTTCGAAACTGGCGCAGGGGCCGTCCGCCATGTCGGCCTTGGTGGAGGTGCAAAAGTTCAAAGGTGACCTGCCCCCGGTCAAAGTCTTCACCCCGCCTGAGGTAATATCCGAATAGCGCCCAATACAACGGCTTCTTACCCAAATCCAATTATCAGGTGTTCCTTCGCACATCAGCACGTAAGATGGCGCGATGACATCGAAACTGTCCTTTCAAGATTTGCCGCTCGCCGCCGTCGCCCGGAAACATCCGCTGACATACTTTGACATCGGCTCCCGCGGTGGGTTGCAGAATGACCTCCACCCTATCGCCTTCGCCGTTGACGCGATTGGCTTCGAGCCCGATCCGGCCGAGTTTGAACGGCTGCATGATGCTTCGTCGGGCCCCTGGAAGTCGTTCACTCTGCTGCCCAGCGGCGTCAGCGGCAAGACCGGTCCGCGCCGCCTCTACATTCCCGACGACCCACAGTCCGCTTCTTTGCTGGAGCACGACACCTCCATCGGCGAGAAGTTCGACAAGCCCCAGTTTTTTAACCTGGAGCGTATGGAAACCGTGGAAACAGTCTCCCTCCCGGATGCGCTTCAGCAATCGGGGTTAGACCGGGTCGATTACCTGAAAATCGACATTGAAGGCGCGGAACTGGAAATCTTTCGCTCATCAGAGACGCTGATGGCGAACGTCCTCGCGGTCAAAACCGAGGTATCGTTCATTCCGCTTCGAAAAAATCAGCCACTGGCCGTCGAGGTCGATGGGTTCCTGCGACGGAACGGCTTTGAGCTGATGGATATTATCACGCCGGCCCATTGGCGACGGCACGGCTATCTGATCCACCCTTACTATTCAACGGAATCGCCTCCCTACTCTCGGGCGCAAATCGTCCAGGCGGATTATCTCATGTTTCGCGATCCAGAAACTCTGGCCGACGATACGGCCACTTTGCTGCGGCTGTCTCTCATCGCCTTGTCATTTGGATATTTTGATCACGCCCTGATGATCCTAGAGCGGCCCGGCGTGTCAGCCTATCTGGATCAGGAATTCGGCCTCAGCCCTGAAACACTGGTAGCGCCGGCTTCCAAACGGTACGGCCGGGCCGCATTCCTGGGCGCATTATATCAACAGTTCAGGGGCGCTGTGCCCTTCGTGCGGTATCTCATGAACTTGTTGAGATAACAAAGGGCCTAAGACCCGTATTTCACCGAACAGCCATAGGGCCGGGTCGAGGCTTTGGAGACTTTCTTGCCGGCTTTTAACTCAGCCAAGGCCAAGCGGACATAATTCTTGGTGTCCGGGTCGATCTTGCCCCAGGACGTGGGCTTGTCGTCGATGCCCCCTTTGTACACCAGCTCGCCTTTCGGGTTCACGATGTACATATGCGGCGTGGTCCGAGCCGAATACATTCGGCCGATCTCTCCCTTGGGATCAAGGATGACCTTGGTCGGCGCGGCCTTTCGGGCCGTGGTCAGATCGTTGGCCTCCTTACCGGAAACATGGCCCTGAGTACCTGGCGCAGACGAAATCACCGACAACCAAATAATGCCCTGGGCCGTGGTCTCCTTCTGCAGCTTCTGCATATTGCCCGTGCCGTAGTGCCGGACCACATAGGGGCAGTCGTGATTGGTCCATTCCAACACGACCGTTTTGCCGCGATAGTCATTCAGCAAGATGCTTTTGCCGTTGGAATCCACACCGGTAAACGCCGGCGCAGGCGCGTTGAGCTTGGGGCTCGCCGAGACGGGTTGCGCGGTCGCCACGGCAATCACCAGAGCGGTGGCGGGGGACAAGGTTTTAACAGCTTTGGTCAGAGTCATTGTTTTGAGTCCTTGGTCTCATATGTGTGGCTCAGAAGCCGGGTTTGAAGCCTGCGGTCAGGGTGTATCCCATCCGCGTTGATTTTCCATCTCTCGTCGCATTCACGATCAACACACCATCCAGTTTGGTCAACTTGCTGTCCTCCGCCAGAAATCCGGGCGCTGCCGTGATGCCGATCTTGCGGCCATCAACGGTAATCTTCATCGGCACGGAGGCGTCCACGGCGCCCACGGTTGCCGGAAAAAATGTGAGCTTGTCCGCCGTCGCGGTAATCGCGGCAGGCAAGCCGGCTGAAATCCGAATACTGTCCTCGGTCTGCACGCCCTCTCCCCGGATCGGCGGATCAACCGGCACGGTGGCGCGATATTTGGAGAACAAGGGCGCGACTAGGGTTTCCGTGCCGCTGCCAACCGGCAACGAAAGCGTAAGCTTCGCCTGTTCCGGTATACAAACCTCGGCGCAGACCAGCCACCCGGCCTCGGCTGTCACCGTAACGCTCTCCCATGCTTTGACATTCTTGCCGACGGACACGGGGACCATCAACAGGGTTTCGTCCTTATAACCGAAGCCCGACACTGGCCCCAACGAGAATTTCTGCGGCAAAGGCCAGCGAATATCTCCTGCCGATACACCGTCCGGCAATGACCAGGAAATCCGCGTTGCTTGACCGGAATCGCCAGGATTTTGCCAATAGGTGTGCCATCCCGGCTTGGTTCTGATGTGCAGGCCAAGCCAGACAGTGCCACTCGGATCGACAGAAGATTGTTCGCTGACAAGCGTCACCTCGGAATGTGGGGAGGTGTGCTTGGACGCGGCTAAAGCGGGGCCCGCCGCTAGCAGCGCCAATCCGATAAAGGCTGATTGAAATTTTACAGTGCGAAGTCTCATGAATTTCCGCCGCGAATGTATGTTCCTATTTTAGTAAACGGCCAATGCTGCGCAATCCGTCAGTTGATCAACGAATGCGGTCCGATCATTCCAAATCCTTGGCGCATCGAAATCCGATATAGACCACGGCCATGTCCTTGTGCTTGGTCGCTCGGTCGCCGGCCTGCATCCGGAACGCGCCATACCACCACGAGCCGCCTCGGGTGCGTTTTTCCGCCCTGCCGCCGTTTTCGGTCCATTCCCAGACATTTGAGCCCATGTCATAGAGCCCGTTAACGCCGGACTTGGTCGTACCGACCCGCGCCGGACCGATGCCACGATCCAACCGGGCGCTATAATCAATCACCGGCGTTTTGCCGCAATCATTCAAGCAATTTGCCCCTTCGGGCGTCTCGCCGGTCGGATAAGGATAGGTGCGGCCGGTTTGGAACGGCGCCGGCGGGTTGGCCCGAAACTCGGTAAACGCCGCCAGCGCCCATTCGTCATCCTTGGGTAGACGCTTGCCGGCCCAAGCACAGTACGCGGCCGCATCGTCAAAGGTGACATGCACCGCCGGCTCTTGCGGATCACCCGGCGTCCCGAACGGCGAGGACCACACCCAACCGGCTTTCTTCTCCCAGCCGGAACCGTAAACCAGCCCGCCGCCCCGATTCTCGGCAGCGGTCACGTAGCCTGTCGCCTCGACGAATTCGCGGAATTGCTGGATCGTGATCTCGGTCCGGTCGATGGCGAATCCTTTGATCGGCTGCATCTCTGCATGGGCGGACGACGCCGCTAAGACGGCTAAAAGGACAGCAGCGACGAAATGCATGGGCATGCAACGGAGGTTGATCATTTTAACTCTAGTACTTGGATTGCCTTGGTTTCCTTGGCAGAATCGACCAAAGCATACGCGCGGTAAAAATCCAAATCAAAACGCCGGCTCTACACCGGTAAATTAACCCGGAGCAACTCCCATCGACGAGCCAGAGTCCAGAAACCCGCGCCGGTTGCTTCGCACCGCCAATATGCAGTTCATCTGTGCGGTGGCGATGAGCACCTTCGGCGGAACGGCCCTGGTCTCGCCGATCCTCCCGGTGATACAAGACGCCTTGAACGTGGAAACAGAGTCCATCGGCTGGGTGGTGGCCGCGTTCAGTTTGCCGGGCATCGTCTTTATTCCCCTGACCGGCATCCTGTCGGATCGCTATGGGCGTCGGGCGGTAATGACTCCGCTTTTGTTCCTCTACGGCATCACCGGCGGGCTCACGTTCTTGGCCCCCAATTTTGAGACTCTGTTGGTCCTGCGGTTCCTGTCCGGAATCGGCGCCAGTTCCTTAGGGTCGCTGACCATCGTCCTGGTCGGCGATATGTTCGAGAAAAAGGACCGGGCCGCCGCCCTCGGCTATCGCATCGCGCTGGGCCAAACCGCCAGCGGGGTGATCCCCGTTCTGGCCGGGTTTATTGCCTTGGCCGGCTGGCAGTATCCGTTTCTGCTGTATTTCCTCGCGGTGCCGCTGGGCTTTGTCGCCCTATCGATTCTGGAGAAACAAACCGACCGCCCGTCGGTCACTGACAAGACCTATCTGGGCAATGTCTGGCGCGCGATCGCCAACCCAAGAACCGCAACCCTGCTGACCATCGCGCCGACCCTGATGATCGTTAATCAGGGAATCACGGTGACCTTCATCCCGCTGTTCATGAGCGCCGCGCTAGACGCCTCGGCCGCCACGATCGGTATTATCCTGTCCGCCCGGGTGATCACCAGCATCATCGGCGCCACACAATTGGGCCGGCTCACCAACACGTTCAGCGCCGAGAGCCTGGTCATCGTGTCGATCATCGGCCTGGTCCTGTCGGTGGCTTCGGTGCCGTTCGTCTCCTCGATCTGGGTCATGCTGATCCCGTCGTTGGCCATCGGCCTCACCACCGGCGTCGCCTTCCCCGCCTTTCAAAGCCTGCTGGTGCAGGAAACGCCGGATCACGCGCGGGCGGCCGTGATCTCCACCAACGGGGTCAACAACCGCCTGGGCCAGGTGCTGGGCCCGGTACTGGGCGGCGTGTTGTTCGGGATCGGCGGGTTCGATCTGGTGTTCTTCGCGGCCGGCGGCTTCCTGGTGTTGATGGTGCTGTTTCTCTACGTCTCGCTCAGGCTCAACCCGCTCGCCGCTTAGCCAGTTCCCGGTACAGCGCTTCCGGGGACACGCCGATCTGCTCGGCGACGGTTTTCCACTCTCCCTTATCGGGCAAGCCCTCCCCGCGCCAGGCCAGCCAGCCGTCCAGCCGGTCGGCGACCTTGTTTCTCGCCAGGATTTCACTGCGGGAACGGGCGGCCTGCACCTCG
>Ga0181587_10000068_pt1 | contig 72704 bp, 65 predicted proteins | sample 071ome_27_FD_132463 | JGI IMG/M metagenome (GOLD analysis project Ga0181587, IMG submission 132463) | Coastal salt marsh microbial communities from the Groves Creek Marsh, Skidaway Island, Georgia - 071409AT metaG (megahit assembly) | ecosystem: Environmental > Aquatic > Marine > Intertidal... | reverse complement strand
CGAAGCCCAGCTGGCGCGCGAACTCCCGCGCTCCTTCTCCGACGATGAGATGGTGGTCCGTGAGCTCGGCGACCGCTTTCGCGACGAGCGAGGGAGTCCGGACACCTTCGATCCCGGCGACGCCGCCCGCCCAGCGATTCGGCCCATGCATCAGGCACGAATCCAGCTGTACGACGCCGTCCGCGTTCGGAAGCCCGCCGAAGCCGATCCCGCGCTCGTCCGGATCCAACTCGGGAATGTTCACGCCGGCGACGATCGCATCGAGGACGTCCTCACCCTCGGTGATCCCGCGATACGCGCGTTCGATCGCACTTTCGGAACCGCCGTTCGTGTAGCGGATGCTGCTTACATCAGCGACGCAGAGGGGGCGAGCGCGACGGATGTGGATGGCCGGAGACGCAGCGGAAGAGGCCTCGACGGCCCCGAGGGCGGACGGGGTCGCAGCTGCGGCAACGCCGGCGGCCGTGGTGCGTACGAAGTCGCGTCGGTCCATGTTCACGAACTCTTGGTCAGGTTCAGGGTCGAGAGGTGACACGATAGCACGGACGCTGTGTAGTCGCATCATGAGTTCTTCCCGTTTTGCCACGCTGACGCTCGTCTGCTGGAGCGCTCTGGGAGCACCCCTTTCCGCCCAGTCCGTGGAGGGGGTGGCGCTGGACGCTGCGACTGAAGCCCCGCTCACGGGGGTGCTCGTGTCGTTGCTCGATGAACGCGGTGATCGCGTTCGGGCCACGCTCTCCGACGAAGCCGGTCGGTTCAACATCGAGGTGGCACGGTTCGGCCGCTACCGGATCCGGGCCGTGCGTATCGGGTTGGCTACAACCACCTCGGATCCGTTCATGGTGCTTTCGTCGAATCCGGTGGAGCGACGAGTGCTGATGGGTGCGCGCGCGGTCGAAATCGCCGGGCTCGTTGTGGATTCGCGGGTCAAGCAGTGTCGACTCGACGCCGAGAGAGCGGTTCAGATCCAGCGGTGGTGGCAGGACGTCCGGACTGCGCTGGACGTCAGCTCCGTGATCGCGGGGCAGGGCCTGCCCCAGTTCAGCGTCGAGCGATTCGAACGCGAATGGGACGTCGATCTGGACCGGATCATCTCGAGCAACGCCCGACAGGAGATGAGCGTCTCGGTGAGACCTTTCGTCTCGGCAGACGCTCAGTACCTGTCGAGTGGTGGCTTCGTGCAGGGTGATCTGTTCGCGGGACAACGGGAGTACTACGCGCCTGATGCGGACGTGCTGCTGTCCGACGTCTTTCTGGAGGATCACTGCTTCTCGATGACCGACCACGCCGACGAGCGTCTGGTCGGGCTCTCGTTTGAGCCGAACAGGGTGGGGAGCATTCCAGACATCGCGGGCACGCTCTGGGTCGATACCACCACCGCCGAGCTCCAGAGTCTCGACTTCCGATACGCCAACCTGGCCGGGGTACCGGACAACGAATCCGGCGGATACGTCTCGTTCGAATACATGCAGACTGGCGCGTGGATCGTACGGGACTGGTACATCCGCATGCCGCGCCTCGGGCTTCGGCGCTCCGACGAGCTCGAGCTCCTCGGTTACCTGGACGTGGGAGGGCGCGTGACTCTTCTCGAAGTGGTCGCCAACGACCAGAATCGGCCCGGTCAGGTCGGCGCGATCCGAGGAACAGTCTTCGACTCGATCCGGGGTCGCGGTCTGCCGGACGCCACCGTTGCCATCCTGGGCACGCGCTTCCAGGCCCTCACCGACCGCAACGGCGAATTTGTCCTGGCCAACGTCCCGGTTGGAGCACATCAGGTCACGTTCTTTCATGACGACCCTGCGGCCTGGGGCCTGGGCTCACCGTTCATCACCATCGACGTAGAGCGCGATCGCAGCGCCGACGTCTACCTGGCACTCCCGAGCTTTCGGCAGACAGCCCGTGTCGTGTGTATGGGAAGTGGGGCGGAAGCCGAGACTGTCCTGCTCGGGCACGTGGTGGATGAGGAGGGCACCGGCCTCCGCAACGCCAAGGTGGTTCTGGAATGGCGTGAGACCCGGCGCGGGGACCACGAATTCGACATGACGCACGAGCTGCGGACCGGCGCCGATGGCCGCTTCGTCGCGTGCACGGTTCCTCCGGACACCCCGCTCAGGGTGAGCGTTCACCTCGAGGGCGTACCGGTGCAGGGACTCATCATGACCCGACCCGCGTTCGGCTTCGAAGTGACCGCGCCGGCCGGCGACATCGTCTACCGGCGGATGATGATTCCCGGCCTCGGTTGACCCTCTGCCGGTCGACTCAGTTGGTCAGTGGCGGCGTGGTCGGTGGAGGGCGTCGGTGGTGCGTCGCCTGCTCGAATGCGTATGCGATCTGGATCAGGGTCGGCTCCGCCCATGCGTCTCCCAGCACCTGCAGGCCGGCTGGCAATGTACCGCCCCGAACGAAGCCCATCGGAACCGTCAGGGCGGGAAAGCCGGTCGGCGGGGCAGGGTACTGGCTGTTGTCTCCGTGCGGGGTCGACATGTCCCCGACCAGCCGTGGTGGGTTACTCCAGCTCGGGTAGATGAGTGCCTGGACGTCGTACTCGGCCATGGCGGCTCGGAGTCCCTCCCGGAACCGCTCCTCCTGGGCTCGCCCCCGGATGCACTGCTCATTCGTATCGGGCGTGCCTTCGAACCGTAGGAAGCGCTCGACCGTGGGCAGCACGGTCCGGTAGACGCGTCCACTCTCCGCGATCTCCTGGAGCGTGCTCACGGGCGGATTCGGGATGTCCGCCAGGTAGTTCTCGATGTCGTATCGAAATCGCGAGCAGCCCGTCCCCTGACGCATCTCATCGAGCCCTTCGATGTGAAAGTCACGTACGACCGTCGCACCCAGGCGCTCCAGGACGGCGAACGTCTCTGCGAACCGCATCAGGATTTCGGGGTCGGCGGACTCCTTGTAGGCGATTTGTCCGACGACCCCGATCCGGATTCCGACGAGGTCCGGCCGCAGGTAGTCCAGGTACGAGTCTGCCCGCCGCTCGTCGGCTTCAGCCGTGACGGCGTCCGATGGGTCCGTCCCGGCGATGACATCGAACACGCGCACCGCATCCTCGACCGTTCGGCCCATCGGGCCTCCGATGTCACGGTGGGCGTACAACGGCATGATTCCGTCTCGACTCGTGAGGCCCTGAGTCGATCGGATCCCTACGAGTCCGTTGTGGCTCGACGGGCCGCGGATGGAGTTTCCTGTATCGGTACCCAGGCCGATCAGGCCCATGTTGGCCGTCACCGCAGCCGCCGTGCCGCCACTCGATCCCGCGGTCACGCGATTCAGGGCGTACGGGTTGAACGTCCATCCGGGAAGCATCGAGCCGACGGTCTCGAGTGCCGTGAACGCGAATTCCGCGAGGTTCGATTTGGCGAGCACAATCGCGCCGGCCTCCCGGATCTTCCTCACCTGATACGCATCGTCGGCGGCCATCGAGCCTGCCAGCGACGCGGACCCCCCGGTGGTCGGCATGTCGTGGGTGTCGTAGTTGTCCTTCACGATGAACGGAATGCCGTGCAACGGTCCGGTCAGCGTCCCGGTCCGGCGCAGTTCCCTATCGAGCGAGTCCGCACGCGCCAGGGCCCGCGGGTTGGTCATGATGATCGCGTTGATCGTCGGACCGCTCCGGTCGTAGGCGTCGATGCGGGCGAGGTAGGCCTGCACCAGCTGACGAGACGTGAGTGTCCGGGCCAGCATCGCCTCGTGTGCTTCGGCGATGGTGAGCTCCATTAGTTCCACCCCCCCGACTTGCTGGCTCGACAGTGGTCCCGGCAGCGAGAGGAGTACGGCAAGTCCGCAGACGGCCGCGAAGCCCCGACGGAACGTCCGGGCGGTGGGGGTGGAATGGTCGGAGACGTCGGACGAGGTCCGGATGCTCTCGGACGAGAGCAGCGTGAATCGTTTCATGGGGTCAAGGTAGGGGCGCCGCCCTCAGCGAGCACCCGTGCCCGGGACCAGATCGCGTCGAACATCTCCTCGGTCAGTTTGCCGGTGAAGGTGTTCTGCTGACTGGGATGGTAGGAGCAGAGCAGGGTCGGTCCCCCATTGATGGGGACCTCCACGCCGTGACCGAAGCGCACACGGGGTCGGGGCACCGGGAGATCCCGCTTCGCGAGCACGCGAAGGGTCTGCACGTACCCGAAGTTCCCGAGCACAACGATGACCCGGACGCGCGTCGACATGTCCAGCTCCTCGTGGAGCCACGAGGCGCACCGGTCACGCTCCTCCGTCGTCGGCTTGTTCGCGGGAGGTGCGCATCGGACGGCGGCCGTGATCAGGACGTCGTCGAGGCGGAGGCCGTCATCGCATCCGGTCGATTCAGCCTGGTTCGCGAAGCCCGCCCGGTGCAGTGCCCGGTAGAGCCAATCGCCAGAGCGATCGCCGGTGAACATTCGACCGGTCCGGTTCGCACCGTGTGCCGCGGGCGCCAGGCCGACAACGAGGACCCGGGCGCTCGGGTCTCCGAAGGCTGGAACGGGTCTGCCCCAATAGGTCTCATCGCGGAACGCAGCCCGCTTTTCCACGGCCACCTGCTCACGCCACGCGACGAGCCTCGGGCAGCGGCGGCACTCCGTGATCCGGGCCTGCAGGGCGTCGAAGGTCACGCGGACACCTCCAGAGCGTTTGCGAACATCGTCAACTGGGGGTTCGGGTCGCCACTTCGCCGGGAGCCCGTTCCGGTGTCAGGTCCCGCTGGCGACCCATGCGGACCACCAAAGGGTGGCGAGCATCGAGCTTCCGCTCGAAATCCGTTCCACCGTGAATGCGACGGCTTCGGGATGGCCCGGTGCATCCGGATTGAATCCGATGTCACGGTCGAGCCGATAGAGCTCGTCCACGTGGTCGTGGGACTCGTCGATGTGGTCACGTACGGCGCGGCGTACGGTCGGGAGGTCGACGAGTGCAAGAGATGGCATGCGTGTGGCCTGCCGGATGTCCGACTCGTCTACATGAGCGTCCACGAACCAACGCTCGAAGCGACCGTGGAACTCCCGGTCGGTCGTGTACCCCTCCGGATTGGGTGTGTCGCCGTTCCACCCGTTGAAGTGGATCGTGGTGTGGTGGGGCTGGGACGCGTCCATCACGTAGTGGCCCAGGATACCCGCGTCGTGCACGATCCGCTCTTCGAACCACCCCCGGCGCGGGTCGCCCTCGTCCGCCGCTCTCCAGTTCCGCCATGCGGTGACGAGGCGCTCGTGAAGTTCGAGGATCCGGTAGTAGAGGAAGCCGGTGTCTCGCTCCGGCCTCTCGAGACCGGCCTCGTTCAGGTATCGCAGAAAGGTGAAGCGATCCGGCGCGTTCATGGCGCCCTCCGGGACGTTCTCCAGATCCACGTAATGGTCGTACGCCCACGCCTGATCCATCTCGGGGTTGTTCCGGTCGCGCCACCGATCGGGCTCGGGATTGAGCCAGGCCAGCTGATCGCGGGCGTTCCGGAAGAAGGCCGGCATCGGCTCGGGCAGACGGTCCACGGCTGCCCGGGCACCCATCTCGTGTGCGTTGAATCCCCAGGGGGGCGCACCCTCGACCTCGAGTGGGTTGAATTCCGGGGAGGGTGCCGCACCGTCGTCGGGGTCGGGCGCAGAGGAGGGCGGCGCTGCCCCGGTGGAGATTGCAATCAGGACGATCGCCAGAACGCCCCCGGCCGTCGCGCGCCACGACTGAAGGGCGAGCCCCGCAGGGTGGCCCTCCCGGTTCATGAGTCGCCCCGGGCCAGACGTCCGCGGTCGACCTTTCCGAGGTGGGTTCGCGGTAATTCGTCCATGAAGTGCACGGCACGGGGGTACTTGTACGGCTCGAGTCGGCTACGTGCCCACTCCTGGAGAGCCGTCGCGAGCCCCTCGCCGGTCTCCGCGTCGGCCTCGGGGATGATGAAGGCGCTCGGCTTCACCAGACCGTCCGCCGTGGCGACGCCGACGACGGCGGCCTCGCGCACCGACTCGTGTTCGAGGAGACAGTTTTCCAGCTCCTTCGGCGACAACCACTTGCCGCTCACCTTGAGCATGTCGTCCGAACGACCCGCATAGGTGACGTAGCCGTCCGTGTCGAAGCTGATCATGTCGCCCGACACGAACCAGCCGTCCTGGAATGCGGCTTCAGTCTTGTCGTCGTCCTGCCAGTACCCGAGCGCGAGAGAGTCCCCGTGGACGCGCATGGTGCCGACGTCCCCGGTCTCGACCGGAGTGCCGTCCGGTGTGCAGGCCCGGACTTCGAACCCATCGACGACTCGACCGAGCGTGCCGGGCTTCACGTCATCGGGGCGATTCGAAATGAAGATATGCCACATCTCGGCGGTCCCCAGGCCGTCGAGGAGCGGGACACCGAACAGGGCGTCCCAGCGCCGGTGCAGCTCGACAGGAAGGGCTTCGCCGGCCGACGTCGCGATCCGTAGAGACGACAGGTCGCGTGTGGCCGCGTCGGGGTGGTTGATCAGATTGTTGACCATCGTGGGCACGTTCACGAGGACGGTCGGGCGGTAGCGCTCTATGGCGTCGAAGAGCGCGTCCGCCGTGCAGCGCTCTGGGAACAGTGCGGAGGTCGCGCCTACGGAGAACGGGAAGAACAGGTTCGTACCGGTCGCATATCCGAAGTACAGCTTCGGAACGGACAGCGTCACGTCGTCCGGCCCGATGAGAAGGGTGCGCTGGCCGTAGAGGATCGTCGTGTTTCGGAAGGAGCCGTGGGTCTGTACCACGCCCTTCGGGTTACCGGTGGTGCCTCCGCTGAAGAGGAAGACCGCCGGGTCATTCGACTGCGTGGGGTGGACGGGCACGTCCGTGTCGAGAGACGCAAGTCGTTCCTCGAAGTCGGCGGACCCGACCGTGGTCACGTCCGGCGCGCTCGCCACGTTGCCGGCAGCCTCGCGAAAGGCCGCCTCGGATTCGGTGCCGACGAAGGCCGCCCGGGGCTCGGTGTACCGAAAGAAGTACTCGATCTGCTCTCTCGGCAGGTGCGGGTTCACCATAACGACGACGGCCCCGAGTCGGAGCGTTCCGAACAGTGCCGCCACGTATGCCAGCCCGTCCGGCAGTGCGATCAGGACACGGTCACCGGGCCCCACTCCGGCCTGGAGCATCAACCGGGCAAAGCGGCCGGACGCGTCGAACACGTCCTGGTAGGTGTGTGGCCCTCGATCTGTGAGGAGCGCCCGGCGATCGCCTCGGCCCTCACGGATATGGTTGCCGAGGAATTCGTCGAAGATGTTGAGCGGAGTCTGCAGCGGTTCGGTCATGGCGTGACGATAGGCGCACGCTAGAATGGAGGTCAATCACTGCCCCGACGTCGGAATTCCATGCCCGTACACCGTTTCGCCGAGCTCACCTGGGAAGAGGTCCGTGACCTCGATCGGTTGTCCGCGGTCGCGGTTCTGCCGATCGGCGCGGTCGAAGCCCATGGGCCGCACCTTCCACTCGGGACGGATGTGGTGATCGCGGAGGGGATGGCTCGAGCGTGTGCGGAGGGAATCTCGGGGGCCGGGCGCCCCGCCCTGATCCTGCCGCCGCTGTGGTACACCGCGGCCGGATTCGCCGGTAACTTTCCAGGCACGATCGCCGTCGACGGAGCGGTCGTGTCCAACCTGATCATCCAGATCGCGACCTCGCTCAGGGAGCAGGACATCCGCACGTTGGCCATCGCGAACGCCCACCTCGATCCCGCGCACCTCGCTTCTCTCCGACAGGCGTCGGAGGCGGCGCCCCAGGGGACGCGCATCGTCGTTCTGGACCTCACGCGGCGTAGGGTGGCAGAACGCCTCACCGAGGAGTTCCGGACAGGAGCGTGCCATGCAGGGCGCTTCGAGGGGAGTATCGTTCTGGCCGAGCGACCGGATCTGTATCGGGCGGAGGTCGCCGCCGATCTGGAGCCCAACCCCTCATCGCTGTCGACTGCCATCCGCGATGGACACGAGACGTTCGAGCAGGCCGGAGGGCCGCGGGCCTACTTTGGCTGGCCGGCTGAGGCGACAGCCGATGAAGGACGGGCCACCGTGCGCACCCTCGGACACCTGCTGGCCGAGGCGATCCTCGACGGAGGCACACAGTGAGCGAACTGGCTGGATACAACGCCGTCATCACGGGGGGTGGGCGTGGCATCGGGGCAGCGGCAGCCGTCGCGCTGGCGAACGCCGGTGCCAAGGTGTCCCTGGCGTCCCGCAACGAGAGCCAGGTCGTCGAGATCGCTGCCGAACTCCGCAACCAGGGGCACGAAGCCTTCGCATTCCGATGCGATGTCACGGAGCCCCACCAGGTCCGTGAACTGGCTCTTTCCGCTCGTGAGGCGATGGGGCGGATCGACATTCTCGTGAATAACGCCGGTACGGCCACGTCAAATCCGATTACTCGCATCACGCATGCCGAGTGGCAGCACATCATGGCCGTAAACGCGACAGGAACCTTTCTGTGCACGCAGGCCGTGTGGGATGGGATGGCCGACCGTCGCTGGGGACGTATCGTGAACGTGGCGTCGGTCGCCGGCCTGAGTGGCGGCAAGTACATCTCGGCGTACACCTCGGCCAAGCATGCCGTCGTCGGCTTCACGCGAGCCATGGCCGAGGAGGCGGTCGGGTCGGGCATCACGGTGAACGCCGTCTGCCCGGGTTACGTCGACACGCCCCTTACGGACGAAACCATCGCGCGGATCGTGCACCACACGGGCAAGTCGTGGCAGGAGGCGCTCTCGTCGGTCCTCGAGCAGGCGGGTCAGCCGCGACTCATCCGGGCTGCCGAGGTTGCGAAGGCGATCGCCGACTTCTGCCACGTAGGTGCACACGCCCCCAACGGCGAACTCCTCGTCCTCGATGGCACGGAGTCCGAGTGACGAGCGACGCGCCCGGCTGGGAGGGCATCAATCCGGAAGAGCTGGGCCCACCGAAGGGCTGGACGAACGGTATGCTCGCTCCGGTCGGGGGGCGGATCCTCCTCGTGGCCGGTCAGGATGCGGCAACCGCAGACGGCGTAGTCGAGGAAGAAGATTTCGTGCGTCAGTTCGAACTGGCACTGGCCAAGACTCTCGCTGTCGTGCGGGAGGCCGGGGGAGATGCCACGTCGATCGGCCGGATGACGGTCTACGTTACGGACCTCGATGCGTACCGTGAGAGCCGCAAGGCGATCGGCGAGATGTGGCGGGCTCGGATGGGACGACACTACCCGGCGATGGCGCTGGTCGAAGTCTCGCGGCTCGTCGACCCTCTGGGCAAAGTCGAAATCGAAGCCACGGCGGTGATCTGATGTTCGAACCGAACTCGTTCGAGTACGCGCTCGACACCGAAACGGGTGTCGCCACGATCACCCTCAATCGACCGGAGCGTCTCAACGCGCTGACCTTCGAGGTCTACGACGAGCTCAGACGCGCCTTCTATGCGCTGAGCGAGGAACCCGACGTTCGTGTCGTCATCATCACGGGCACGGGTCGTGGCTTCTGCACCGGCGGGGACGTCGAGGACATCATCGGCCGACTGTTCGAACGGGACATGCGCGGCCTGCTCGAGTTCACCCGTATGACGTGCGATCTCATCCTCGCGATACGGCGCTGCCGGAAGCCCGTAATCGGGGCTCTCAACGGGACCGTCGCTGGCGCCGGAGCCGTGATCGCGACGGCCTGTGACATGCGGGTCGGGGCCGAGTCCGCAAAAATCGCGTACCTGTTCACCCGGGTTGGACTTTCTGGCGCGGATATGGGCGCAGCGTGGATGCTCCCCCGCATCGTCGGCATGGGCAAGGCGAGTGAACTCCTGATGACCGGTGACTTCATCGGTGCCGACGAGGCGCACCGCATCGGCCTCTACAACCGGGTCGTTCCCGATGGAGACTCCCTTTCCGCTGCGACCGAACTGGCGGAAAAGCTCGCCCGGGGGCCGTCCTTCGCACTCGAGATCACCAAGGACTCGCTGAACCGCGAGGCCAGCATGGACCTGGCCGGCGCACTCGAGGCCGAGGCGCAGATCCAGGCAGCGCTCATGTTGCACCCAGATTTCCGCGAGTCGTACGACGCCTTCGTGGAACGACGCGACCCGAACTTCCTCTAATCGAGCGCCGGAGACGGTCCTGATGTCCGATACCCACACCGTTCGCGCGTTCCTCGAGGCCGAGCATCACCCGTGGGCCTCCGAGATGACCGCGTTCGCATCGCGTGCGCTCCTTCAGCGGCCGGAGCCCGAGTCGGACGATGCGGCTCGAGTGGAGGCTCGGGAGCTTCTGGGGCTGATGGGTGAGGCAGGTCTCTACACGCCGATCGGTAACCGTGACCTCCGCGCGTCGTGCCTGGCGCGTGAAGCCATCGCATCCGCGTCGCCCCTGGCGGACGCGGTGTGGGCCCTGCAGGGCCTCGGAATCACACCCTTGCTCATCGCCGGCACAGACGAGCAGCGGGCCCGCTGGGCCGAGCCCGCGCTGGCGGGCGAGTTGATGGGAGGCTTCGCCATCACCGAGCCCGATGCGGGTTCCGACGTGGCCTCGATGAAGACCCGGGCGGAGCGTCACGGGGACGAGTGGGTGATCGACGGTCACAAGTGGTACATCAGCAATGCGGGGATCGCAGACTTTTACGTGGTCTTCGCGTCGACCGACCCTGATCAGGGCAGCCGGGGCATGAGCGCGTTCGTGGTGCCCGCGGGTACGGAGGGTCTGCGCTTCGTCGGTGCTCAGGTCATGAGCTCACCACATCCGCTCGGCGAGTTGGCATTCGAGGAGTGCCGCGTGCCCGCGGATCACATGCTCGGTGAAGAAGGGCGTGGATTCATGCTCGGCATGGCGACGCTGGATCAGCTTCGCCCGACGGTTGGAGCCGCGGCGTGCGGGATGGGGGAACGGGCGTTACGGGAAGCACTGAGTCACGCAGTCGAGCGCGAGCAGTTCGGCAAGCCGATTGCCGAGTTCCAGCTCATTCAGGAAAAGCTCGGGCGCATGGCCATCGAGCTCACGGCAGCGCGCATGCTCGTGTACCGGGCGGCATACGAGAAGGACCTCGGCCAGGATCGCATTACGATCGAGGCCGCGATGGCCAAGGCATACGCGACCGAGGCCGCGCAGCGGATCATCGATGACGCGATCCAGGTCCTTGGCGGGCGGGGGGTGATGGCGGAGCACATCGTCGATCGCCTCTACCGCTCGGTGCGCGCGCTGCGGATCTACGAGGGAACCACTGAAATTCAGCATCTCATCATCGCCGGTCGCCTGGTCGCCGATGCACGTGCGATGCTCGAGGAGCAGGCGGGGTGAGGATCCTCATCGTCGGGGGAGGCCCTTCGGGACTCTACTTCGGAATCCTGATGAAGCGGGCTGATCCCGCTCACGAGGTGGTCGTGATCGAACGCAACCGGGCCGACGACACGTTCGGTTTCGGGGTCGTGTTCAGCGACAAGACCATTGCCGAGGTGGAAAGCGCCGACCCGGGGACATACCGCGCGATCACGGATCACTTCGTGCACTGGGACGACATCGACGTCCATTATGGCGGCGAGCTGGTTCGGTCGTCCGGTCATGGGTTCTCGGGCTTGAGTCGCCAGACTCTGCTGACCGTCCTGCAGGACCAGGCGATTGCCCTCGGGATCGAACTTCACTTCGAATGCGAGTTCACGGGGCTGCAGCCCAGCGGTTCCATCACGTCCCGCGGGCCGGACGGTTCGGGCACCGACATCTCGGTGGATCCGGCCGATTACGATCTCGTACTCGGCGCGGACGGTGTGAATTCGACGCTCCGCGACACGTGGGCCGAGCATTTTCAGCCGACCTTCGACTGGAGGCCGAACCGATTCGTGTGGCTCGGAACGACGAAGCCGTTCCCCGCCTTCACGTTCTATTTCCGCGAAAACGAGCACGGACTCTGGCGTGTTCACGCGTATCAGTACGAGCCCGGGCGGTCGACCTTCATCGTCGAGTGCACGGAGGAGGCGTGGAGGGCGGCGGGCCTGGAACATGCGTCCGAGGAAGAGACGCTGGCCTACTGCGCGTCGGTGTTCTCCGAGGAACTCGAGGGTCACGAATTGATCCCGAATCGTTCGTTCTGGAGAAGCTTTCCCACGATTCGCTGCGCGCACTGGCATCACGAGAACGTCGTCCTGCTGGGTGACGCGGTTCACACCGCACACTTCTCGATCGGCTCGGGGACGCGCCTGGGGATGCTCGATGCCATCGCGCTCCGTGAGGCTCTCCTGTCGGCCGAGTCGATACCCGACGCGCTCGAGAGCTACGCGAGGGATCGTCGTCCGCCTGTCGAGTCGCTTCAGCGCGCGGCTCAGGCCAGCCTCGAATGGTTCGAGGCCACCGAGCGCTACATGGACATGGACCCGACTCAGTTCTCGTTCACGTTGCTGACGCGTAGTCTGCGCATCACGCACGAGGATGTGCGTGTTCGGGACCCCGTGTTCCTGGAGCGCGTCGACGACTTCGTGGCTGAGGAGGCGGAGCGCCAGTCCGGTCAGACAGTTCCTCGGGGGCCGGCGCCTCCACCGATGTTTACGCCGTTCCGGCTGCGGGACATGGTGGTGCCGAATCGTGTGGTCGTCTCGCCCATGTGCCAGTACACGGCGGAGGACGGCCTCGTGGGCGACTGGCATCTTCAGCATCTCGGGAGCCGAGCCGTCGGTGGCGCCGGGCTGGTCTTCGCCGAGATGACGGACGTCTCTCCCGAGGCGAGGATCTCGCCCGGATGTGCGGGCCTGTATCGCCCCGAACACGTCGACGCATGGCGGCGAATCGTGGACTTCGTCCATGGCCAGACACCGGCTCGGATCGCGATCCAGCTCGGACATGCGGGTCGCAAGGGCTCGACGAAGAACATCTGGGAGGGTGACACTGAGCCGCTGGACGAGGGCAACTGGAACATCCTGTCCGCGTCACCGATTCCCTATTTCCCTGGGCGCAGTCAGACTCCGCGTGAGATGTCGAGGTCGGATATGGATGCGGCCATTGCGGATTATGTGCGTGCGACCGGATACGCTGCTGATGCGGGCTTCGACTTGCTCGAAATCCACATGGCCCATGGCTATCTCCTTGCCTCCTTTCTGTCTCCTCTGACGAATGAGCGGGACGACGAGTACGGGGGGGCGCTGGAAAATCGTATGCGCTTCCCGCTCGAGGTCTTCGACGCGTGCCGGGCGAACTGGCCGGACGAGAAGCCGATGAGCGTTCGGGTCAGCGCCGTGGACTGGGCACCCGGAGGCGTGGAGCCTGCCGACACAGTCGCAATCGCCCGTATGCTCAAGGAGCACGGGTGCGACGTCATCGACGTGTCGTCCGGGCAGACCGTCCCCTATCAGAAACCTGTCTACGGGCGGCTTTATCAGACCCCGTTCGCAGATCAGGTCCGGCACGAGGTAGGGATGTCCACCATGGCCGTTGGCAACATCTCGTCGTGGATGGACGTGAACACGATTGTGGCCGCTGGCCGAGCCGATCTGTGCCTGATCGCCCGTGCGCATCTGTTCGACCCCTACTGGACTCGACACGCGGCGTACATGCTGGGGTACGAACTTCCGTGGCCGAACCAGTACCAGTCGGTCTCGCGGTACACACCGCGGTTCGAGTTCCACTTCGGGGGCGAGTAAGGATCGGTGGACATCCGGACGAAGCTCGTGTTCGCACAGGTGTCCGTGGCACTGCTGTCGATGCTCGCTCTCGGCCTCGCGATGTTCGGCGGTGTGGAGGTGGCACTTCAGCAGAGCACGCGCGACCGGTTGAACGCGCTGGCCGAGCTCAAGGTCGAGTCGGTCCAGCAGGTGATCGACGGGTGGCACGATCGGATCAGCCTCGTCGCGAGCCGTACTCAGCTGCGGCAGAGCCTCGACGGCTTCGTCAGGACGGGCAGCCCGGTCGAGATCGAGCGCCTCGGCCGCATTCTCGATGACGCGGTTTCTGCCTCGCCGCTCTTCCGCGCGCTGGCGCTGCGAGACCTGGATGGCAACACGCTGGTGGAGGTCGTCTCGCCTGTCGGCCTCGCGGAGTCATCGGGCACGGTCCAGGTGCGCGACGACGCCGAGATCACTCGGACGGGTCACAGCACTCGCTATGAGCGGGTCAACTTCCGGGTAGGGACACCGCCCACCGTAACCTTCTCGTCACCGTTGCTGCTGGACGGCGCGACGATCGGATACATCTATGGAATCATCATAGCCGATGAGCTCGTGCAGTTGACCATGAATCGCGACGGGCTCGGACAGACCGGCGAAACGATGGTGGTCGTCCGGGATTCCGATGGTGTCGTGCGAACGCTCCACCCGGTGCGAGGTGCTCCGGCTGTGGGCACCGAGCCGGGCGGGACCGAGGTCGATCGTTCCGGGGCGGGTGGAGCGCCGGAGGACGAGAGGCCCGCGAGCCGCGGCATCGCGGGGGTCGAGCTGCCCTCGGCTGGCCCTGCGGCTCGCGCGTTAATCGGAAGTGAGGGTCAAGTTCTCGAGGGGCTGACCGACTACCGAGGGCAGGTCGTCATGGCCGCGACCCGGTTCGTTCCCGAGACCGACTGGGGCATCGTCGTGAAGGTGGACGAAGCGGAGCAACGTCAGCCAATCGACGAGGTGCGCAGTGAAAGTATCCGTGTCGCGGTGATCTTCGCCGCGTTTGCGATCCTGTTCGGAACCCTTCTGGGCTACCGATTCGCTCAACCGATCCACGTTCTCGCAGAAGCAGCGGGGCGGTTCGGTGCGGGTCAGCTCGATGTCCGTTCCGGACTGGAACAGGAGGACGAAGTGGGTCTTCTGGCGCGGACCTTCGATGAGATGGCCGGTGCGCTGGAACGCCAGGTCGAGCTCCTGAGCGAGTTCCGCCGCTTCTTCGACGTGTCGATCGACATGATGTGCATCGCGTCGACCGACGGATATCTGAAGAAGGTCAATCCGGCGTTCGTCCGCGAACTGGGGTGGACGGAAGAGGAGCTGCTGCGCCACCCGTTCATCAAGCTCGTCCATCCGGATGACGTCGCCGCCACCGAGGCAGAAGTCGAGAAGTTGGCGGGTGGGACGCCCACCATCAGCTTCGAGAACCGGTTCCTGTGCATGGACGGGTCCTACAAGACGCTGCACTGGAATGCCTTTCCCGAGGAGGAGAGTGGGCGCTTGTATTCCATCGCTCGCGTTCAGACACCCAACGGATCGACCTCCCCCTGACATACCTCGCTCTCGTCGCCGGATTCATCTACCTCCTCATGGGAGGAGACGTCCTCGTGCGTGGCTCCGTCGGCCTCGCACGCAAGATGCAGGTGCCCGACTTCGTCGTCGCCGCCACGGTCGTCGGGTTCGGGACGTCACTGCCCGAGCTCATGGTTTCGATTCGGGCCGCCACGACCGGGTACCCGAATCTGATTCTGGGCAACGTCGTCGGCAGCAACACGGCAAACGTGCTTCTGGTCGGTGGAGCGTCGGCACTGATCTTCCCGATCCTTCCCGAGGGCGGTGCGGTCCGCCGCAACATCGTGATCATGGCCCTGGCGATTATCGGATTCGCCATCCTGGCCGCCCTTAATGGGCTTGGCCATTTCGGGGGTGTCGCCCTGCTGGGCGCATTCTTCGCGATCATGGCGGCCACCGCCCGTTCGACGCTTCAGGCGAGGAAGGATGCGGACTCGTCCACGCCTCTGGACTGGGTGCTCGGCATGCCGACCCGACCCGTCACGATCGCGGTGTGCATCCTGTTCGGGATCCTGACGCTGCCCCTGGGTGCGGAACTCCTTGTCGAGTCCGCGGTCGAGATCGCACAGAGCTTCTATGTATCGGAGACAGTCATCGGCCTGACTGTACTCGCCATCGGAACCTCTCTTCCCGAATTGACGACTGCGGTCCTGGCTGCGCTGGAGCGCCGGCCCGATGTGGCGATCGGGGCGATCATCGGCAGCAACACGTTCAATGTCCTGGCCATTATGGGCGTCGCGGCCGTACTGAGCGCCGAACCGATTCCCGCATCAAGTCGCTTCCTCGCGTTCGATGTGCCCGTGATGATGCTGTCGTCCACACTCGTGGCCGTGTACGCATGGAGAGGATGGCCGATTGGACGGGCCACGGGAGGCTTGCTGCTGCTTTCGTACTTCGCCTATCTCTCCGTCCTCGTCGTCGTCGCATGACGGTGTGCGACGGTATCGTGCCCCAACGGGGCCACTGAACGGAAGGAATCCATGTCCGAGGCCGTCACGTACGCCAGATACCTCAAGATCGACGAACTCCTGGCTCTCCAGGATCCACGTGACGATGTCGAACATGACGAGATGCTCTTCATCGTGATCCATCAGGTCTACGAGCTCTGGTTCAAGGTCGTGCTGCATGAGCTCGACTACTGCACCGAGCTGCTCGCCGAGGGAGACACGTCCCGGGCTCAGCACACGCTCAAGCGGGTGCTCACGATCCTGAAGGTGCTCGTGTCCCAGCTCGACGTGCTCGAGACCATGACGCCCACGGAGTTTCTGACGTTCCGCGAGCGACTCGAGAGTGCGAGCGGGTTTCAGAGCGATCAGTTCCGGGCTCTAGAGTTCCTGCTGGGGAGAAAGGTCCGGGCGTCCGTCGAGCGTTTTCCCGAGGGTTCCCGCGCGCGTGCCTCACTCGAAGGGCGGTGGGCCGCACCGACTCTGTGGGATGCCGTGCTGAAATACCTGGCTACTCAGGGATACGAGCTGCCGGCGGGACAGCTCGATCGTGATGTGACCGCACCCATCGAGGCATCCGATGGACTCCAGGCCGTGCTGGTCGATGTGTATCGCAACGATCCGATCAACGCGGGGCTCTGCGAACGCCTCGTCGATCTGGACGAGGGAATCCAGGAATGGCGATACCGGCACGTGAAGATGGTGGAGCGCACGATCGGGTCGAAGCAGGGATCCGGTGGTTCCGCGGGCTCAGCGTATCTTCACACGACGCTGAACCGCCCGCTGTTCCCGGACCTCTGGGAGATCCGGGCGAGACTGTGACGGAGCGATTCGCGGATATGGATGCATCGGTGGAGCCCCGAGCGGAGCGGTCGGTCGAGGCCGCTGATCCGGCCTTCGTACACCCGACGCCGCTTTCGTCGGAGTACACGCACTTCGATGTCGCGAATCGGCTGCTCCTCACGGGCCACTCTCATCAGGCATGGCCCGACGTCGCGTTCGAAGGTCAGAAGCAGGCATGGCTGGATGCCGCGGCCCTGGCCGACGGGAAATGGGCGGCAGTGTCGGATAAGGTGAACCGGGTTGCATCCGGGTACCGCGAGCTCATGAGTGGCTGCAGCGGCGACATGACGCTCGAGACCAACACGCATTCGCTCGTGATCCGTTTCCTCTCCGCCCTGCCACTCCGCGAACGCCCGCGCGTCGTCACCACGGATGGTGAGTTCCACTCGATTCGTCGGCAGCTGGACCGCCTGGCCGAGGAAGGTCTAGAGGTCGTGAAGGTATCGGCGCACCCGGTCCATACCCTGGCCGAGCGACTCTCCGCCGCGGTCGACGACCGCACCTCCTGCGTCATGGTGTCGTCGGTTCTGTTCACGACCGGCCTGATCGTGCCCGACCTGTCGTCGTTGGCCGACACCTGTCATCGCCACGGAGCCGAAGTCCTCATCGACAGCTACCACTCTCTCGGCGCCGTACCGTTCAGTCTGGACGGCATGGAGTCGGCGTTCGTGGTGGGTGGGGGCTACAAGTACCTGCAGCTCGGGGAGGGGAATTGCGTGCTTCGCGTCCCACCCGGCTGCACGATACGTCCTGTCCTCACCGGGTGGTTCGCCGAGTTCGCCGACCTGGCGGACGAGCGTGTCCCCGGTGAGGTGCGGTACGGAGTCGGCCCTGCGCGCTTTGCCGGCTCGACGTACGACCCTACCTCACCGTACCGGGCCGCGGCGGTCATGGACTTCTTCCGCGAGCAGGGGCTGACGCCGGAGCGGCTTCGGGAGATCAGTCAGCACCAGGTGGGTCTGCTCTGCGAAGCGTTTGTGACACTCGATCTCGATCCGGCCGTGGTGCGCCTGGAGTCCGACGTTCCACTGGGGCAGCGGGGTGGCTTCCTTGCGCTCGAGTGCGCCGACGCGGAAGGGCTCTATCAGGCGCTGCTCGATCGGGAGGTGCGGACCGACTACCGTGCCAATGTACTCCGCTTCGGGCCTGCCCCATATCTGAGTGATCGTCAGTTGCGGGATGCGATGGATGCCCTGGGGGACGTCGTACGCAGCTGATTCAGCGTTCTGGTCGCGGCCTTCGTGACCAGCTCGGTCGCGATCAGATCATTCCGGCGGGTTCTCGATCGAGGCCTCGTCACCGACGCGGATCTGCCCGTCGTTCATCACGACCCCATACGCGCCACCGCTCCAGTGCGGGTCGAGCGCGGCCGTCAGTCCCTGAACCTGAGCGTCCATGCGCTCGCACGGACGCGTCTCCCCGAAGAGCTGGATCTTCACGTCACCGAGCGAGAGGACGTGGCCTCGCGTGTTCTCCAGCCGGATGCCACTCACCATGACGTTGGCCCGTCGCATGGAGGGTTCGACGTCGGGCAGGGCTGCGACGATGCGATCGAAGACCTCCTTCTCGATCACGGTCACCTGCCGCTTCGACCGACCGAAATTCGCATCCTCGTCGATCCCCTTGCCTTCGACGAGCGTCATTTCCTCCACCGGATCCATGGGACCGCGATGAGCCCGCTTCGTCCAGAGTGCCTCGACCTTTCCGCTCATGTGTTCCTCCCGGCTCGGCTCAACCGCCGGGCCTTCGCTTCGACGGGACGTCCACGATGTTCTCCCACTCCGTGGCATCCGATCGGGCGACCACGGCGATGACGGGTTCGGTGTCGCTCAGGTTGATCACTTCGTGCGGCACACCCGGCTCGATGAAGATGAAGTCCCCGGCCTCGTTGTCCATCGACCGCTCGAGGTCATCCCCGTACTCGTGCCGGACTTTCCCCTGAAGAATGAAGAGCATCACTTCGAAGTCGACGTGAATGTGCGCATACGCGACCGCACCCGGGGGCACGGTCGCGACATTCATCGAAAGCTTCTTTGACCCGACGTTCTTCGCCGACATGCCGGTGCGGTAACGGATGCCGTTCCAGCCTCGATGGATCTCGGGATTCCGGATGCAGAGGATCCCACCTCCGTCCTCCGTGCGGGCGCGGAGCTCCTCGTCGGAGCTACCGGTCGCATGCCCACCAGCCGGCGCATCGACTGATTCGGTCGCGGCGGACGGTCTGGTGTCGGGGGAGTCGCTCATCGGTTCTCCAGCATCCATCGCTCGATCTCCTCCGGGGTTCGCGGGAGACTCCTCGTCAGGACGTCGACGCCGTCTTCCGTCACGAGGACCACATCCTCGACGAAGACGGCGATCTCCAGATCGTGGTTGTAGTACCAGGGCTCGACGGTGAAGACCATTCCCGGCTCGAGCGGCTCGTCGATGAGCGCCGGGTCTCCGGCGGCCATGCCGATGTGATGCCCGAAGAAGGACGGCGTCTGCATGTACCGCTCCTCCTCGTCAGGGATTGCCTGGTACGCGATGTCCGTCAGCTGGCGGAAGGTCATGCCGGGTCGGGTCGCCTCGATGATCGCGTCGGCCGCGTTGAGACTGATCAGCATCTTCTCGCGCTGCTCGGGCGTGAAGACTCCATCCACCGGGAAGGTCCTTCCCACGTCACTGATATATCCGTCGATCTCGCACCCCACGTCGAGGATCACGAGGTCACCCGATTCGATCGGCCGGTTCCGCCGATCGTAGTGCGATGCCAGAACGCGCCACGGCCAGAGACTGTTCGGGCCCGACTTCACGATCGGGGTGAAGGGGATCGTCTGGCTGCCCAGCGCACGGCATGTCGACTCGAACTCGCCCTGGAGCGTACGCTCGTCGATGCCGGGACGGATCATCGCCGCAGCGGCCAGGATGCCCCTGGCCGTGGCGTCCGCCGCCATCTGCATCTTCTGGATCTCGTATCGGCTCTTCACCATGCGCCCCTGCGCCACTTCCTCGAACGCGTTCGCGAGGCGCGCATTCGGGTGCTCCGACTGGAGCCGGAGGATCATCGTCCGAACCGGATCCAGTGCACCGAAGTCGGGCACTTCGGGGCGTGCCAGCGCACCCGGTGCCCCTCCATTCACGCGGAGCACGCGCCGCGCTCGGACCATCTGAGTGAGGAAGGCATCAAACTCACGCATTGATCGGTACTCTTCGATCCCGGCGATACTGCGCAGCTGGTAGTCGTCCAGGAGCGGTCGGCCCGGGAAGTCGTTCGGTCGTCCCGGGTTCGAGAAGCGGTAGTCCGACTCCGGCAGGAAGAGCGTGGACCGATCCCGATCGGCGTCCAGAACCAGGATCGAGTTCGGGACCTCGAGCCCGGTGTAGTACCAGAAGTCCTCGAGCTGGCGGAAGGTGTCCCCATGCGTGAGCCCGTCCGAGGACGGAGCGATGAACAGGCCACCCCCGCTCTCGTCCAGCAGCCGGATCATGTTGCTGCGTCGATAGGAGTATTCCTGGGCGCGGAAGGGAAGACGCCTGACCCAGTCACCGTACCGCTGTTCCGGTGTGAGACCGGTGGTGGGCGAGGAATCCGTGGTCCCTGCTTGTGCGCCCAGCTCGTCGGCGGTGAACGTCCCGAGCGTGAGCGTGACAGCCAGGGCGAGGGTGAAGGGGGGCAGAACAAGGCGCATGCGAACGAAACCGTGGCCGGGGATCGGGTGGGGAAGGTACGTTGCCCTTGCTCCCGTCCGCCCGCTACCCCCGGAGGCCACCGCTGAGCCTGAAGCTCCACATCGAGCTCGTGTACGATCCCGGCTGCCCGAACGTAGACCGCGCGCGCGAGATCCTCACGGAGGTCTGCCGCGAGGTTGGCGTGCCTGCCGTCTGGACCGAGTGGAATAGCGAAGATCCGGAGTGCCCGGCGCATGCGATCAACCTCGGGTCACCTACGATTCTGGTGAACGGTGAGGATGTAGCGCCGGGCCCCCATCCGTGGGCGGCGAGGGAGCCTGGAGCAGGCCCTAGGTGCCGAGTCTATCGCGACGGGGACTCGATCGTCCGTGCCCCTCCGAAGAGTCGTGTGCAGGAGGCTGTCGAGGAGGCGATGCAGCCCGACGTGGGCTGACGCAGGCATGTTCTTGAAGGAACGAGGCCCGCACCCCCATTGAGTGCGTGGAGAAGGCACACAAGGAGCGCCGCGATGCGCGGTGGGAGCAGGCGGCGAGGGCAGGACAGGAAGAGAGGAAGAGGCGTCTGCCGGGCTGACCACTCGCGCGTCCTCGAGGGCACCTCATGCTCGCGTAATGCGCCGGGACCCTCGCGGCGGTCCTTCTCCGCAGCGCATCGACGCACCCGGCTTCACCACGTACAATCGCGTCTGCGGTTTGTGTGCAGACCACTCGGCATGCGGTCGGCACCTGATCGACTCGTCCGGCGCGTGCGTGCGTGCCGAACGTGACGCCCTCACAACCCTCACGACATTCATGCGCAACTCCACCCGTATCTCGACTCTTCTGCCTGCCGCACTGGTCGCGACAAGCTTCCTGACTCCTGCTCCCACGCAGGCCCAATCTCGAGGGATCGATGTCGTACTCGATTCCGCGCTCCTTGCCGGATACGAGTGGCGCAACATCGGTCCGGATCGAGGTGGTCGTTCGATTGCGGTCAGCGGCGTGCGCGGGCGCCCGAACGAGGGGTACTTCGGCGCCACCGGTGGCGGGCTCTGGAAGACGACGGATTCCGGCGAGAACTGGTTCCCGGTGACCGACTTCCAGGTCACCTCGGCTTCGGTCGGTGCCGTGGCGGTCAGCGAGTCGAACCCAGACCTGGTGTTCATCGGCATGGGCGAGACGTGCATCCGCGGGAATATCCTGCCGGGGGACGGCGTCTACCGCAGCCGCGACGCCGGGGAAACGTGGGAGCATATCGGATTCCAGGACTCGCACGGCATATCGAAGATCCGGGTCCACCCGACGAACCCGGATATCGTGTATGTCGCCTCCTTCGGGAAGTACTCGGTGCCGAGTGAAGAGCGTGGCGTCTTCAGGAGCATGGACGGGGGTGACAGCTGGGAGCGGATCCTCTTCCGGAACAACGAGACAGGCGCCATCGACATCGTGATTGATCCGAACAACCCGGACGTGCTGTACGCGGCGCTCTGGGAGGCTTATCGGAAGGAGTATCAGATGTCGTCCGGTGGCCCGGGCTCGGGGATGTTCAAGAGCACGGACGGTGGAGACACATGGGAGGAAATGACCCGTAATCCGGGCATGCCCCAGGAAGGCCTGGTGGGACGCATCGGGCTCGCGGTGTCGGGCGCCAACTCCGACCGCGTCTGGGCGCTCTTCGAGAACGACAACGGAGGTCTTTACCGCTCGGACGACGGCGGGGCGACCTGGGATCTGATCAACGACGATCGGGCCATCCGGCAGCGCGCGTTCTACTACACGCACGTCTTCGCCGATCCGCAGGATGAGGATGTGGTCTACATGCAGAACACGTCGTTCTTCCGCTCGACGGACGGCGGCGAGACGTACGAGTCGATCAACAACGGGACCCACGGGGACTTTCATGATCTCTGGATCGATCCGGATGACCCGACGCACCTGATCGTCGCGAACGACGGCGGCGGCGCGGTGAGCAACACGACGGGTGGCCAATGGACCGACCAGGAGTTCTCGACGGCACAGTTCTATCATGCCGTGACGACGGCGCACGAGCCCTTCCACGTCTGCGGCTCGCAGCAGGACAACACGACGCTGTGCCTGCCGGGCAACTGGAACGCGAGTCGCATGGGCTTCGGGGCCGCGCCCTTCTTCGGTGGTGGGGGTGGCGGGTCGATCACCGAAGGCTCGATGGAGGTCGCGTACCGCGCCGGTGGTGGTGAGCCCGGGTACATCGCGCCTGATCCCCAGGACGTCGACATCTTCTACTCGGGCACCAACAACGGCGCGTACCTCGACAAGTTCAATCGTCGGCTGCAGACGAACCGGGAGGTAAACCCGTACCCGTGGTTCTATTCCGGCGAGCCGGCGATCGAGATCCGGGAGCGGTGGCAGTGGACCTTCCCGATCGTCTTCTCCCCGGTCGACCCGAACCGCCTCTACACGTCGTCGCAGCGTCTGTGGATGACTGAGGATGCAGGCCGTACGTGGCAGCAGTTGAGCGACGACCTGACGCGTGCCGATCCGATGACGCTCCAGCGGACGGGGGGTCCGATCACCGGTGATATGAACGGACCCGAGGTCTATGCGACGATCTTCTCCGTCGGTCCGGGCAAGCTGGACGTAGATGTGATCTGGACCGGCTCGGACGACGGCCTCGTGCACGTCACCCGGAATGGTGGTGAGACGTGGACCAATGTCACACCTCCGGACATGCCGGACTTTGGCCGGGTGAGTCAGATCGACGCGTCGTCGTTCGACTCCGGCCGGGCGTACATCTCGGTCCGCAAGCCGCTGCTCGATGACTTCAATCCGTACATCTGGCGGACCGAGGACTACGGGCAGTCATGGGCGAAGATCGTCGACGGGATCCCGTACGGCGCGTTCGTACACGCGGTTCGCGAGGACCCGAACCGTGATGGCCTTCTGTACGCGGGCACCAACCGTGGTGTGTACATCTCGTACAACGACGGGGACCGCTGGCAGGCGCTCAACCCGGGTCTACCTGATCTCCCCATCATCGACATCATCGTCGAGGAGAACGAACTGGTGGCCGGATCGCACGGTCGCGGCTTCTGGGTGCTCGACAACATGGCGCCGCTGCGTGAGGCGATGCCTGGCATGGCTGAGCAGACGCAGCTCTTCACGCCTGCGACAGCAACGCGCTCGGCGGGGGGTGTCACTCTCTCGTGGTTCCAGGCGGAGGCGGCGGACGACGCGCGCCTGGAGATTCTCGATGACGGTGGGTCCGTACTCCGTACGTTCGTTCCCGCCGATCCGGACGCGCCCGAGGCGGGACCGGAGGGCCGATACCGCAGTGCGCCGCTTCCGAACGAGGCCGGCCTGAACTACGTGCACTGGGACTTGAGGACCCAGCCGTTCGAGGTCTTCCCGGGCATGATCTACTGGGGCGTCCGGACCAGTGCACCGGCGGTGCCGCCGGGAGACTACACGGTTCGCCTCACGTCCGGCGGTGAGGTCTTCACCGTGCCTCTGTCGGTCCAGCGGAACCCATGGATCACGGACGTTACGGATGCCGACCTGCAGGCGCAGTTCGAGTTCGGCGAGGTGGTTCGCGACAAGGTCACCGAGGCGAACCGCGAAGTGATCATGGTGCGCAACATGAAGGCGCAGCTCGAGAACCGGATGGAGCGATCGGACGATGCTCGACTCGCCGAGGCCGGTACGAGACTCGACGCGGAAGCCTCCGAGGTCGAGCAGTGGATCTATCAGGTCCTCAACGAGGCCGGGCAGGATCCGCTGAACTTCCCGATTCGCGTGAACAACCGACTGGCGAACCTGCTCTCGATGTCCGAGCGGGGAGATGGGCGACCCGGCAACAACATGCCGGTGATCTTCGACATCCTGGTCGAGGAGCTGACCGGGTACCAGCAACAGCTGGACGCGATCTGGCAGTTGGAACTCGGCGAGGTGAACCGGATCCTGAGTGACCTCGGGTTACCGGCCATCGATCCGGAGTGCGATCGGCCCGAAGGCTGCCTGGTGACCTGAGAACGTACGGGGCGAATGTCATCGAGGGGGTCGGTCCATCGCGGACCGACCCCCTCGTTCGTTTGTCCCGAGATGGCGGGGTGCCGTCAGTAGACGCCCAGGTCGACCGCAGAATCGAGCGGCCCGTCCCACCCCGCTCCCCGCATCTCGGCGAGCAGACCCGCATCGTCGGTGCCCCAGTAGAGCTGATGGTACAGCACGAGCTTCTGCGCACCGGACCGAGTGGCGATGTCGACCAGCTCCTCGGGGGACGTGTGAAAGACGCTGTGGTAGGCCTGCCATTCCGCCGGACGGGTCACGAATCGTTCCCCGCTGTACACCTCGTGGACAAGCACGTCACACCCGTTGCACGCGTCGACGATCGGCTCGCTCGGGGCCGCATCGCCGCTGATCACGATCGTGCGGTCCGGCCCGGTCACCTTGTACGCGAAGGAGAACGACCAGTCGCCATGGGTGATCGGGATCGCCTCGATCCGGACCTCGCCTTCCTCGTAGACCACGCCGCCCTCCGTCTCGACGACGTCCGGCACATACGAGTCCCGGTTGGCATCGCGCGGCTCGAGGCCGTTGATCCGTCGATCGATGTCGGCTTCGTACGCCATGACGATGTGACTCATCATGGCAGCGATTCCCGGAGGGCCGACGACCTGAAGGCGGTCGGGTCGGTCCAGAACCCAGGGACTCAGAAGAATATCCGGCAGGCCGAGCGTGTGGTCCGAATGCAGATGTGTGATGAACACGCGGTTCAGCCGAGAGGCCCCGAGCGCCGGGATCTCGAGGTCTCGCGCGGCCTTGGCTGCGCGCCGTACCACACCGGGTCCGGCGTCGAAGATGAAGGCCTGGTCGTCGACGACCACGGCGACCGCAGGCCCCGACCGCTCCGGATCCGCGTTCGGATTGCCGGTGCCGAGCATGACGACTCGGGTGCGGTGGGTCATCGCCTCGGCGAAGGAGGCGTCACCACGACTGGCCACATCGTCCGACGTACCCGCGGTCTCCGGCCCCGAATCGGTCGCCGGGTCGCACGATGCGAGCATGATGACGAACAGGAATCCGGCGATGAGGGCGTGGGGGGCTCGCATCAAACGCGCTGCCCCCCCGAAGTCGAGCACCATCTCAGTCCATCCCCGCCTGTTGCCGGACCCAGCGCGCGGCTTCCTCGTGGGTGCCGAACCAGACGCCCTCTTTCGTCTTCATGTGCTCGATGAGCCCTTCGAGCGCCACGATGCGGGAGCGATGACCGATCACGTGCGGGTGCATGGTCAGCAGGAACATCGTGCCTTCCTCCCATGCCTTGTCGAACTCGTCGATCCAGACCTGCATGACGTCCCGGGGGTTCATGTAGCTGTTCCCGCGCGGATTGAAGAGCGGCGCGTCGTCGAGGATCCATTCGACGGGAAGTTCGACCATGCCGGTCGGTTCACCGTCCTGGACGAGTTCGTACGGACGGTCGTCCGCCATCAACGAACTCTCGTAGAGGAAGCCGATGTCTCGGACGATCCGAAGCGTGTTCGGGCTGTGATTCCACGACGGGGCCCGATATCCGACGGGACGCGTACCCGTGATCTCTTCGATCGCGTCGACCGCCTGACGAAGGAGTCGTTCCTCGGTCTCACCGTCGAGCGCCGTGTTGAGTTCGTGGATCCAGCCGTGAACCGCGATCTCATGCATGCCCGATTCCTGAATCAGATCGGCCTGCTCAGGTGCGAGCTTCAGACTCCAGGCGGGGAAGAAGAACGTCGACGGGACACTCTGCTCGTTCATGAGCTCGACCACCCGTGGCAGAGCGACCCGGGATCCGTACTGGCCCTGAGACAGGGGGCCGATGCTGATGCTGCCGGTGCGCAGCCCCTGAACGGTTTCGTTGTCCACGTCATACGAGAGGAGCACGGCTACCCGCGCCCCGCCCGGCCACGAGTCGGGATTCAGATCACGGCCGGCTCTGACCTGATCGACCGCGGATCGAACGAACTCCTCGGTCCAGTTCCACGGTTCGGGCGAGGCCTCCTCCTGCGCCGGGGCGTCCGGAACAGCGCACGCTCCGAGCGCAAGCGAGGCGCCGAGGAGGAAAAGAAAGGGTGCGCGAGCATGCACAATCGCACGGACGCGCGTGACGAGGTGTGTCGACATGAGGTAACTCCGTTCGGGTTGCCTCAGCCTATCTCCCGCACGCAGCCGAGACCAGAATCACGATGGAACTGTCGGTCGCGCTGTGGCCGATCAAGGTGCACCCCCCGCCACGGGCTACCGTCCTCTCCTCGTCCAGAAGAGGACAGCGCCACCTCCGCCCGCCGTCCCATAGAACGTCGTCGCATCCGTAGGATTGAGAATCGCGATCGCTTCGACGTTCGCCGAAACCACTCCGTACGCCTGCTCGGGTGGTACGACGATCCCGTCGATTACCGTGATCGCACACTGCCGGGATCTTCTCGCGAAACGCACACAGAGAGGGGCGTCGGCGGTGGCGTCGTACTCGTCGATGTAGACCCCGGCGATGTTCTGCCACCGGATCACGTCTTTGGCGAGCCCGGGCATCTGCATGGCCTCGATCTCCGCACGATCGATCCACCGGTTCCCGAGCTGATTCGGGCTGAGCCCCATCTGGCTCAGCTCCTCTGCAGCCAACTCCTCCACCGAGACTTCCAGCCCGGCCAGCCCCAGCGGTTCGGGTGAGATCATGAGCTCGAGCGGGGCTTCGCCTTCCACGCGCAGGGCGATCAGCGGAGACCGGGTTTCGAGGTAGCCGAAGCGCTCCGTGGCCAGGATGTACTCGCCGGCTTCGGGCGGCGCGATGACGAAGCGGCCGTCCGAATCGGTCAGTGCACGCAGCCGCTCCTCGCCGTCACGCTGGATGAGGCGGACGATGACCGCCGGGACCGGTGCTTCGTTCACCTGGTCAAGCACGCGTCCCAGGATCGTCTGCGCGTGCGCGTCGGTTGGACTCGCGAGAGCGAAGCACACGCCCGCCATCACCGAGATCGATCGTCGTGTCGACGTCATTCGCACCTGGTTCATGTCTGGTCCGTACGGGTGGCCCGCGGCACTCCGTTCAGGAGGGAACGACCATGATGCCATGGCTGACCCGAATGGCACCACCGCCCACACGCACGGCCGACGTCGTCCCGCCCGCTCGATCCGCCTCGACATGCAGGATGCTGGGTCGTCCCATCTCGATTCCCTGCTCCACGACCCAGCCGAGGGACGCCTCGTCGCTGCCGTCGGCGGCCGAGAGGTACCCACCGAGTGCCGCTGCGGCCGATCCGGTCGCGGGATCTTCGGCGACCCCCGATCCGGGAGCGTACATGCGCACGTGGACGTCGACACCTTCGCCCTCACCGTCCATCGCTACCACATACACGTGATGTGCCCACTCATCCGCGAGCATGCGCTGCCAGCGAGCGGTATCCAGCGACGAGCGCCGAACTGCATCGATCGTCCGTACTGGAATGATGAAGTACTCGAGACCACAGCTCACCTGTTCGACGCCGAGCTCGGAGCCCCGCGGGCCCGTACCGCCGATGTCGGCCTCATCGAGGCCTACGAGGGCAGCGACGTCCACGAGGGGGTGAGGGTTCGGGCGGTGCTCGGGAAGGAGCGCGGTGGTGAACCGGGCGAAGACCGGCGTTCCTCTCTCGAATCGGACCACGACAGAGACGGGTCCGACGTTCTCTTCGAGCACGAGCGTGATCTCACCGTCCGCAGGTGCGTCGGGCATTGCCGAAGACGACCACCCTCCACCCGTTCCTGCGCCCGATGAGGCCGAAAGCTCACCGGCGAGGAAGATCGCCGAGCCTACCGTCGGATGGCCGGCGAAGGGCACCTCGCGCCGGGGAGTGAAGATGCGGACGCGCGCGGAACCATCCTCAGTTTCCGGTGGGCCGAGGAACACTGTTTCCGAAAGATTCATCTCGAGCGCGACCCGCTGCATGAGGTCCGTCGGCAGGTGGGTGGCGTCGGGGAAGACACCCAGGGGATTGCCACCGAAGGTCCGGTCGGTGAACACGTCGAGCGTATAGAAGGGCAGTTCCATCGGCTTGCTTCGAGACAGGGGTGGTGGCGACCATCAGTTTGCTGGGCGGACAATACGATGGGAGCATGGCCGTGCGAACCATAGGGGTGATTTCCGATACCCACGGCCTTCTGCGAGACGAGGCCGTTTCGGCCCTCGAGGGGAGTGACCTCATCCTGCATGCTGGGGACGTCGGCGATCCGGACATCCTCGAGCGACTCGCACTCATCGCACCGGTATCGGTCGTGAGGGGGAACACGGACTACGGCGATGCTGCGGCGGCGTGGCCCGAAACCGATGTCGTGTGCCTCACGAGCGACGGACGCGAGGTGCTCGCCTATCTCCTGCACGACATCGAACTCCTGGATCTCGATCCGGGTGCGGCAGGCTTCTCGGTCGTCGTGTACGGACATTCTCATCGGCCCGCCGTGGAGCATCGGGACGGAGTGCTGTACTTCAATCCCGGCGCGGCCGGTCACCGGCGGTTCACGCTTCCGCTGACAGTGGGACGCCTGCTCGTCGATGAGGACGGCAACGTGTCGGGCCAGATCATCGATCTCGAGTTGTGAGCGTTCGGCCTCCTCGCGTTCGAACGCGGGCTGAAACAGATTCCGGCACCTGCCCTCAAGGAGTCCGCGTGACCATGATGCGCTCGATTCGCCCGCTCTCGCTGTTGATGCTGCTACCGCTCGTCGGTTGTGTGACGTGGACGCCGGCCGGCATGAGCGCCGAGGCTCTACTCCAGCAGCCAGAGCCACCGGAACGCGTCCGGGTCGTCACCAGTGAGGGCATGGAACTGGTGCTCGAGGCACCGGTGATCCGGGCTGGAGCCCTGGTGGCGACAGGGGCCCCGGGGGCGGTTCTGGTTCGCGACGTGACCAGCCTCGAAGTGGAAAAGGTCAGCATCGCCAGAACGATCGGACTCGCTCTGCCGGGCGTCATCATCCTCGCGGTGGTCGGGAAACGGTCCTGCAGGTGCTGACCCCCTCGCGGAGCGCCCGCGCCGCCGGATCCGCTTTCGTGGCCGCCATGTGCATGACGGCGTGCACCGGCGGCCCGGACGCGGATGTCGTGCTCCGCGGCGGTACCATCGTCGACGGGACCGGACGACCCGCGTACGTCGGGGACGTGGCTCTTACGGGTGGCACCATCGCGGCGGTCGGTGACATCGGTTCGCTAAGCGGTGAGGAGGAGCTCGACGTATCCGGGCTCGTGGTCGCCCCGGGCTTCATCAACCTTCACAGCCACGCGAGGTATCAGGGCCTGCCGACGGCGGAGAACGTGCTGGGGCAGGGCGTGACGACCGAGATTGTCAACGCCGATGGTGGAGGCCCCCTCGATCTGGAGGGACAACTCCGCGACATCGAGGTCGCGGGGCTGGCGATCAACGTGGGTACGAATGTCGCTCTGGGGAGCATCTGGGCGGAGGTGAACGGCTCGGAAGACACCCGTCCCTCGGAGGACCAGCTCGCGGAGATGAACGCGCTGGTCCTCGGCGGGCTGGCACAGGGTGCCTGGGGCGTCGCGGCAGGACTCGACTACAAGCCGTCGTACTTCTCCACCACCGACGAAATCATCACTGCCCTCGAGGGCACGGCGTCGTGGCGGACCGTCTTCACGAACCACGACCGCATTACTCCCGAGAGCGGGTTCAGCTCGATGGTGGGGATGAACGAGACCGTGGAGATCGGTGAGGCGACCGGCCTCAATCCGATCATCACGCACATGAAGGTCCAGGGTCACGAGCAGGGTTCGATCGACCAGGTGACGGCGATGATGGATGCGGCGACCGAGCGCGGCGTGTACACGGCCGCCGATGCGTATCCCTACCTCGCCGGTCAGACGTCGCTGGCTGCGTTGATCATCCCGGGCTGGGCTCAGGAAGGTGGCCTGGATGCAGCCCAGGCACGGTTCGCCGATCCTTCGCTGAGGGCGCGTATCGTCCTCGAGGCGGATGAAGCTCTTCGCGCTCGGTTCGGTGGGCCCGAGGGTGTGTACCTGCCCGAGCGTGGTGTCGAATTGACGACGATGATGCGGGAGCTCGACGCGACCTCCGGTGGGGACGCCGTCGTACGGATTCTGGAGTCGGAGAACCCAACGGCCATCCTGCGGTTCGGTGCAGAGTCCGATCTCGAGGGCATTCTCCAGTACGCCTCGACCTCGGTGGCGTGTGATTGCGACGCTGCCGTAGGCGACGTCTCCCATCCACGTGGGTATGGGACGTTTCCTCGCGTCCTCGGCCGGTACGTGCGTGAGCGGGGTGTGCTGAGCCTGGAAGAAGCGATCAGGAAGATGTCTGGTCTGCCCGCGACGACCATCGGCATGATCGATCGCGGCTTCGTCGCGCCGGGGCTGGCTGCGGATCTTGTCGTATTCGACCCGGAAACGGTGATCGACAACGCGACCTTCGAGGAGCCCTCACTCCCCTCGACGGGCATCGAGCACGTACTGGTGAACGGTGTTTTCGCGTGGCGTGACGGCGCTCTTTCCGGGCAACGGGCCGGTCGCGCCCTGCGCCGGCCTCATGCTCACCCCGCTCGTCCACTCGACGTCGCGAGGGCGCGTGCGGTCTCCTTCGGCGGCACGGTGATTCCGGATCCGGACGTGGGCGGGGCTCCGTTCGAGCTTTCGTTTCAGGTCCAGCAGAGTGCGGCCGAAGCGTCCGCGCGAGGATCCTTCGAGGCCGTCGGGTCGGACGGGAGCCGGGGACTGACACTCGTTCGACTCGGGCTATTGCAGACGCTCGGATCCTGGGCTGCCTTCAGCCTGCGCGTCATGGACGAGAGCGGAATCGAGCGAGGAGGCTATGTGGTCATCGACGGGGAAGATCCGATGAGTGATGACGAGACCACCACGGTCGTCATCGTCATCGAAGGGCGAGAACCGATGGTCGGACGCTCGAGCGGGACACTCTCCGTTCGCTAGCTCGCGCACACCGGTCCGGCGTGGGTACGGGGCGCTCGCCTGGTGCCTACTCCCCGTCCGTCAACTCTGCCGGAGAACGTGAAGCGATGCGGTGCTGCAGGCGCGCGATGACTTCTTCGAACTGAGCGGCCCGTGTTCGGGCCCAGCTCGGCACGGTCAGACGACTTCCGAGGAAGAAGACGGCTCCCATGACGCCGAGGACGAGGAGGCCTGAGGGGTCCGCGGCACGCCCGAGGACCTGGGCGAAGCCGAGCAGGCCGGTGATGCCCATGAAGGCGGCGCCCATCGTCTGATAGGCCCGCGCGTTGCCCTTCAGGGTCTTGAGTCGCAGTCGTTCGCCGGCGCCGGTCGGCTCGAGCAGTGCCTGCAGGTTCCCGTTCGTCCACTGCCGAAACGGTCCTTCGCCGCTCAGCTTGCCCTTGGCGTCGAAGGTCTCCCGGAGATCGATCACCAGTTCGTGCCACTCGTCGTCCGTCAGTCGTCGGGGAAGCTCGACCGACCGGCCCACGCCGATCGTCTGGCCGAGGTGCTTTTGAGTGGTCACCGGAACCGGTGCCGGTGCATCGAGCTTCGCGACCGCTCTCTCCACGGCCATCTCGGAGATCCCCGCTTCGACGGCGATATCCTTGAGCTCGCCCAGCGTCAGTCCCGTCGAGCCTGACATGAGTGCTCCGCCAGACGCCTGAGCCTCCGCGGCGTCATCGAGAATCTGTGCGACCTCGTCGTCGGTGAATCTTCGTTCGTCGTTCATATCAGTAGCAGGAGTCTCTCGATCTACGCGACCGTCAAATTCGACTTCCCGAGTCGATCAGCTGATTCCCCTCCTCCGGTGTGTAGATGGCGTAGTTGAACCCGGGTGCGATGCAGAAGCTCCCGTGATCGCCATTCTTGCCCAGGGCCAGAAAACCCACCTGGATGCTTTGCCAGTCGGGGTTCTTCTCGATGACCCGCTGGACCGCCAGCTCGCATGCTTCCTGGGGTGTGTGCCCCTGACGCATGAGTTCGACCACGAGGAAGCATCCCACGGCGCGGATCACGGCTTCGCCCCAGCCCGTTGCTGTCGCACCACCGACGTCGTTGTCGACGTAGAGGCCGGCTCCAATGATGGGCGAATCTCCGACACGCCCATGGTACTTGAAGGCCGCGCCACTGGTTGTGCACGCACCCGAAAGATTCCCGGCCTGGTCGACCGCGAGCATTCCGATGGTGTCGTGGTTATGGACGTCGATCTGTGGCTGCACTTCTCCGTTCTCCTCCTTCCAGCGCTCCCATGCGGCTGCAGCCTCCGGGTGGAGCAGGTCTTCCCGCTCGAAGCCGTTTGCGAGTGCGAAGTCGAGCGCACCCTGACCTACGATCATGACGTGCGGTGTCTTCTCCATCACCTGACGCGCGACGGAGATGGGATGCATGATGTGCTGGAGGAAGGCGACGGATCCGCAGCGACCGCGCTCATCCATGATGCACGCGTCCAGTGTCACGCGTCCGAAGCGGTCCGGTCTCCCGCCATACCCGACAGAGGTGACAGCCGGGTCCGCTTCGGGAATGCGGACGCCGGCTTCGACCGCATCCAGGGCGCTGCCACCACTCATGAGGATCGGCCAGGCAGCGTTGTTCGCCGCCAGGCCGTGGTCCCATGTCGAGAGGGCGACGGGGCGTACTTCGGCACCGGGTCGGGCGTTGGAACGCAAAGCCTCACTGGTGCCCGGGTCCGGAGCGCACCCGTCGAGCAGGACCGGCGCGGCTGCGGCGCCCAGGGCAGAAGTCTTGAGAAAGGAGCGACGATCGGGCATGGTCAGACTGAGAAGAATGGATTGGGCGAGGCCGAGCGGGAGGTTACCCGACCCTCCTCCCCGGCGGCAAGCGGCCGCCCGCGACCCTGCAGGATGGGTGCTGTTGCCTCCACTCCAGAATGGACTGACGTCTAGGGAGTCTTCATGGATAAGCTGGTCGAAATGTTCAAGACCGGGGGACGTGCCAACCGCGCGTGGTATCTGTGGCACATCATCCTCGACGACCTCGCCATCATCACGGGCGTGCTCGTCTTTGTTCTTCTGGCGAGCCTGACGGGCAGCATGCTCTTCATGCTCCCGGCCCTGGGCGTTCTCACCGCGGGTCTGTGGGCCGGGATCTGCATCACGGTCAAACGGCTGCATGACCTGAACCGGCCCGGATGGCACTGGCTGCTTCTCATGATCCCGCTGTACAACATCTACCTGGGCATCGTGTTGCTCTTCAAGAAGGGCACCGATGGCTCCAACGAATTCGGTGCCGATCCGCTCGCAGGATACAAGGCGATTTCCTGAAGGTGCGGTCCGTCACCGTTTTACCCGGGTCTCTCACGGTCGCGGGCGCGTTCGGCATGCTGGCCCTGAGTGCGGCCGGCGTCGACGGGCAGGTCATTCAGGGCCAGCTCATCGACGCCGTGAATGGGGCCCCTGTGGGTCTTGCGGGCGTGTTCATCCTCAACGCGGATCGTGACGTCCTGGTCGGATCAGCTTCGGACACCGCAGGGTTCTACTCCATCGAGACGCCCGACCCTGGTGAGTACTACCTCCACGTTCAGCGTATCGGTTACTTCGAAAACGAGACGCCACTCTTTCGAGCCGATGCCGGCCGGACCTACTCGGTGGACATCGAGATGCGTCCCGAGCCCTTCCGGATCGACCCGCTGTCGGTCACGGTCCGCAACGAGGAACTCGACGCCTTCCTGACGCTCGAGCTCGGTGAAAATCCGAATGGCCTGTTCGGCTATCGGGCGCATCAGGGGAGGAGTTTACAGGAAGCGAAGCTGGGCGCCCGCGACAACACGGAGATCCTGCGGCGCCTTCAGATCTGGGTGTCCCACGGCCGGCAGGTGTGCATCAGCAGCGTGGCATCCGGGAGGGCGTCTCTCCCCCCGAGAGGAGGCTTCGCACCGGTCCGGGATCCTGACACCGGCGCGCTCATCGATCGCCGCACGGGCAAGGTCTTGTGGACGGATGAGGGTTCGGATCCTTCGTGTGGCGCTCTGTACCTGGACGGCTACCGAGTTCCCAACGAGCAACTGGAGCAGGTCGATATGGACGCGGTGGCTGTGGTGGTGACTCTTCCCGGATCGGTGCGTCTCTTCACCCGGGACTTCGACTGGACGATGCGACCGGGTCGTGGGGGTGAGCGTTGATGCGGAGCATGGGGGCGGCTCGGCGCGAGCGGCGCCCCATGGTGTGGGCAGCCGCCTTCTGTCTGTCCGTTCTGATCGTTCCGCTGCCCCTCGCTGGACAGACGCTCAACGTGTTGCTCACGAACGATGACGGCGTCGACGCGCCGGGTATTGTGACGCTCCGTCGTGTGCTCATGGAGGCCGGACATCGTGTGACCGTGGTGGCGCCACTCGAGAATCAATCAGGGGTCGGTTCGGCGATCACGACGGCGGGGACGATTGAATACGATCCGAGGGGGGACGGCATCTGGGCGATAGACGGGACACCCTCGGACGCTGTGTCCCTCGCGCTGGTGCACGTCATGCGGTCGGATCCTCCTGACCTGGTGATCGCCGGCGCAAATTTCGGGCAGAACGTGGGGGCCGGTGTGGTCTCTTCGGGCACCGTCGGTGCGGCACTCACCGCTGCGCGTTCCGGTGTTCCGGCGATCGCGTTGAGTGTAGCGATCGATCCGAGGCATGCCGGAGGATCTACACCGTACGCCAGCACACGTGATGCACTGGGCCCGGCATCCGAGTTCGTCGCGGAGGTCGTGCGTCAGCTCGCGGAGACGGGTGGTGAGGGACTGCTACCTCCGCGTGTGATCCTGAACGTGAACTATCCCGCCGTGGGCTCCGATGTCCCGGATGGCGTGCGGTTCGCCACCGTGTCGTCTCTGCGGGGCTTCCGGCAGGTCTTCTCGGTGGCCGGACAGGCAGGACCGGCACGCGTGGAGATGACGCTCGCCAACTCCGATCGCGCAGAGGCCGGCTCCGATCTCGCGCTTCTTGGGGCCGGCTTCGTGACGATCAGCGTGCTGGATGGTGACCTCGATGCAGGACAGCCGAGCTGGGAGCCGCTCCTCGAACGCCTGATTATCGAGCGCTGACAACGTGTTCACCGAGACGTAACGAACGCTGCTGGAGAGGCCTCGGGCTGAGGCTCGAGGGCCGGCTGCGGCACGACCAGAACCTTCCGGGGGTACTGCGCCACACGGTCGTCCGGACACTGCTCCGTGACGGGCGGATCAATTCATCCGACGGGGAGGAGAGCGCATGACGCGGAGTCTCGAGTGGCGGTACCACCGCCCTGGCTGAACCAGCTGCAAACGCACTCGAGAGTTTCTCGAGCAGAACCAGATCGCGGACGGCGAGGTGCAGAGCACCGGCTCGAACCCGATCGAGGGAGATGCAGCCCTGGCCCTGCTGGACGGCGTGAAAGACCTGTACGTAGCCAAGGGGAAGAAGTCGGTGCACTTCGACCTCGCCTCGGGGCGACCTTCGGACGACGAGCTGCTCAGCCACATGTTGGGGCGCTCGGGCAAGCTCCGTGCGCCGGCGATGCGATCTGGGGACCGACTCATTGTCGGCTTCAACAGCGAGCTCCTGGAGGAGACGCTGCTCTGACGTGATCGGCAGAACCACTCCGCCAACGGGAGGATGACCGTGTTCGAAGATGGGATTTCTGCGATGCGACGGGCCGGGTTGGCCCTCGTCGGCTTGCTGGCCGTGGCGGGTGCAGTCGCCGGCCAGACACCGTCTGCCTCTGAGGCCTGGACGTCGATCGAGGCCGCTCAGCCCGAGCCGGGCGAGGATGGACTCGGTCAGCTGACGATGTCGGAGCTCATGGAGCACTTCGGCGTTCCCGGAGTCAGCGTGGCGGTGATCCACGACTTCGAGATCCACTGGGCTCGCGGATACGGGATTGCAGACGTGGAGACGGGCCGCACGGTGAACCCGGAGACGATGTTCCAGGCGGCATCGATCAGTAAGCCGGTGGCCGCGATGGCCACAGTCCGTGCCGTTCAGGACGGACTCTTTGGACTCGACGATGATATCAACACGATTCTGCGAAGCTGGGAGCTCGATGGCGACGGCTTCACCGATGCGAGGCCTGTCACGCCTCGGACTCTCACGAGTCACACGTCCGGTCTGGGAGACGGTTTCGGATTTCCCGGCTACGACCCCGGGGCTGTGCTACCCACGACTGTTCAGATCTTGGATGGCCACGAGCGTTCGAACGTCGGGGATGTGTTCATGGAACGAGAACCCCTGACCTTCTACGAATACTCGGGTGGTGGTGTGACCGTCATGGAGCTCGCGCTCACTGACGCGCGCCGCATGCCGTTCGAGGAGCTCATGCAGCGAGATGTCCTGGGGCCGATCGGGATGACGCGGAGCTCGTACGAGCAGCCGATTTCGGCGGACAATGATCGGAATGCCGCCCGCGCGCACGACGGGGAAGGCCGGTCGCGGGGCCCCAAATGGCACGTCTATCCCGAGATGGCCGCGGCCGGCTTGTGGACGACGGCCTCGGACCTGGCGCGGTTCGCGATCGACGTTCAGCGTACGGTGCGGGGGGAGCGGGGCGCCGTGCTGGAACGTCAGATGGTCGACGAGATGCTCCGGCCGGTGGGCGTCGGCCCCTATGCGGTGGGGTTCTCCATCAGCAGGCTGGGCGAGGGGTGGTACTTCGGCCACGGCGGGAGCAACTGGGGCTTCAGGGCGCAGCTCCTTGCGCATACGGCGAAGGGGTACGGCTTCGCGATCATGACCAACGCCGATCGGGGGAGCGCCCTGATCTCGGAGTTGAGCCGTCGAATCCAGCGGGTCTACGTGTGGGATTCGGTGGCCGAGGGAGTGCAGCGGGGCTACCGTCGCTGATCACTTCTCGCTCCGGGTCTCACATGAGTATTCGTCGCGCTGTCTGCGTCACCGTGTTCGCCGCTCTTCTGCTGGTCCCGCTCGGCGCCCGGTGGGACGCCCATCGCGACATCGAAGGAATGTCGGAGACGGCTGCCGCCTTCCTGCGCAGTCTGGATCAGGATCAGGCCGCCGCCGCAACCTTCGAGCTCGAGGGCGACGAGCGCACACGTTTTCACTTCATCCCGATCGAGATGTTCGAGCGGCGTGGCGTGATGATCGCGGACCTGAGCCCGGTTCAGCGCGAGCTGGCGCATGCGCTCCTCGAGGCCGGGTTGAGTCAGCGAGGGCACCTGACCATAACCCAGATCATGGAGCTCGAGGACGTGCTGCTCGCTTTGGAGGGAGGTCAGCGGTTCGCTCGCGATCGTGACGAGTACCTGTTCAGCTTCTTCGGGACACCGTCCGCGGAGGGAGACTGGGCGTGGCGGTTCGAGGGACATCACATTTCGCTCCACTTCACGATCGCAGGCGGTGACATCGCGGTGATGACCCCGGCGTTCCTCGGGGCGAATCCCGCCGAGGTCCGCGAGGGCCCTCAAGCTGGCCGCCGTGTGCTCGGTGACCGGGAGGACTCGGGGCGGGCGCTCGTTCGGGCGCTGGATGCCTCTCAGCGGGATCGCGCCGTCATTCAGGTGGATGCGCCTCGTGACATCCTCACCGGCGCGGATGTGGCTGTTCAGCGGTTCGGCGCCGAAGGCATCGTCGCGGCGGATCTGCGGCCGGATCAGCGACGTCTGCTGTTCGATCTTATCGACGTCTATCTGGGGCTCATGGCCGACGACATCGCGGAGCACCGGAGAAGCCGACTGCTCGCCGACGATCCCGACTCGATCCGCTTCGCGTGGGCCGGAGGCGTCGAGCCGGGTGAGCCCCACTACTATCGGGTCCAGGGGCCGACCTTTCTGATCGAGTATGACAACGTGCAGAACGGTGCGAACCACATCCACTCGGTGTGGCGTGAGTTCGAGGGTGACTTCGGCCGCGACCTGCTTCGTGAACATCGAAGGCAGCACCCCCACGAGTCGTAGCTGGCCGTCTTGCCTGGCGGGCGGCGGTCCGGCATGGTTCGCGACGTCACATCCGATCAGGGCCGACGAAGGCGGGGCGATGTCTCCGACACGAAGGGAATTCATTCGGACAACCGGCGTGGTGGGCGCGGGGCTTGCCCTGGGTGGGAGCGCCGCCTGCGGTGGTGCACCACCAGACTCCAGCGACGCGGCCGGCGCGCGCCCGGAGTCGCTTCGGATTCTGCTCCTGGGCGGGACCGGCTTCATCGGGCCGCACATGGTCCGTTACGCGGTCGAGCGCGGGCACCAGGTCAGTATCTTCACGCGCGGTCGGAGGGAGATCGACCTGCCCGATAGCGTGGAGCGGCTCGTCGGCGATCGAAACGACGACCATACGGCCCTGGAAGGGCGGACGTGGGACGTCGTGCTCGACAACAACGCGCAGGACTACCGCTGGGTGCAGAAGAGCACGGCGCTGCTCGCCGGTGCGGCACGGCAATACATCTTCGTGTCGTCGATTTCCGCCTACGCGCTCGAAGGGTTCGGCTGGGACCGCGCCGATGAGGTCATGCTCGAGCCGCTGGTGGATGAGGACTATCCACGCATCGAGCCTCCTGAGGGTTGGCGCAACGGAGACGATGCTCCGTACGGGCTCATGAAGACGTTGAGTGAGGATATCGTGCACGCCGCGTTCCCGGGGCGTGCAACCATCGTGCGACCGGGGCTGATCGTGGGACCGGGAGACATGACGGACCGATTTACCTACTGGCCCGTGCGACTCGATGACGGCGGTGAGGTCCTGGCGCCGGGGAACCCGGACCACGCCAACCAGGTGATCGACCAGCGCGACCTGACCGAGTGGATCGTGCGGCTGGCCGAGAATGGAACCGCCGGTGATTTCAACGCGACCGGTCCGGGCGATCGACTCTCGATGGGCTCAATGCTCGACCAGATCGGCCGCGCGACCGACACGCCGCACGAGCTGACGTGGGTTCCCGAATCCTTCCTCGAGGAACAGGGCGTTTCACCGTGGCAGGATCTCCCTGCCTGGATTCCAGGTGATCCGCTGATGTTCGTCGACGTGCGGGACGCCGTCGCCGCGGGGCTGACCTTCCGACCGCTGGCCGTGACCGCTCGGGACACGCTCGAGTGGGACAAGATGCGGCCCGCGGAGGATCGCGCGAACCGACGCTTCGGGATGAGCCGCGAGCGGGAGAGAGACGTGCTCGACGCATGGGCTTCGGCCCGGGGATGATACGCTGATGCTCAGAACGCTATTGGGATGGGCCGTCGAGTTCGAGAACGACGACGAGCCCAGGGGGATGATGCAGGCGGCGGCCTATGGCTTCTTCATCATGCTGTCCTACTACATCCTGCGCGCCGTACGGGATGAGATCGCAGCAGCGGACCGGGGCAACCTCCAGATTCTCTGGACCGTCGTCTTTCTGGTGATGGTCGTCGCCGTCCAGGCCTACTCCTGGATCGCGACGAGGTACCCACGCGGCGTCTTCGTCCCGGCGGCGAACCGCTTCTTCATCGCGTGCCTGATCGGCTTCTGGGCAGCGCTGCAGATCCTTCCCGAAGCGACGTACATCTGGGTCGACCGGGTCTTCTACGTCTGGACGAGTGTCTTCGCGCTCTTCGTCGTGACGGTCTTCTGGGGTCTCGTTGCCGACTGTTTCACGAACGACCAGGGGAAGCGGCTCTTTGGATTCATCGCCATCGGTGCCTCGGTCGGAGGTATCGTTGGTTCTGCGGTGACCGCGGTTCTGGCAACCCAGGTTCCGGTCTTCACGCTCCTCCTGATCTCGTGTATTCCCCTGGAGATCGCGTCGTGGTGTGCGGGTGCGTTGCACAGGGGGTTCGGGACGGGGGACGTACGGGTGGCGGGTGAAGCCGAAAAGCCTCTGGCGGGCGACGCGCTCTCGGGAATGAGGGCGGTCTTCCGGTCGCCATACCTGCTCGGGATCGCCTCCTTCATCGCCTTGATGACGTTCGCGTCGACCATCCTGTACTTCGCCCAATCCGATCTCGTGTACGAGGCGATGACGGATCGGGGCGAGCGGCGGGCATTCCTGGCACGGATCGATCTCGTGGTGAACACACTGACGATCCTGCTCGAGGTCTACCTGACGGCCCGCATCATCAAGTGGTTCGGCGTCGCGGTGACGCTCGCGATCGTGCCGGTCGCGGTCGCGGGTGGTTTTCTCGCGCTTGGCCTGTGGCCGACACTCTGGACGCTTGTGGTGGTTCAGGTGGTGTACCGTGCCGGTCGGTACGGTCTGGCGAAGCCGGCGCGCGAGGTTCTGTTCACCGTCCTGCCTCGAGAAGAGAAGTACAAGTCGAAAGCCTTCATCGACGCCGCTGTGTACCGCGGTGGCGATCTCGTGAGTGGTTGGATCTATGCCGGGCTCGCCTTCCTCGGATTGACGGTCGGTCCCATTGCGCTGGTCGCGGTTCCCGCGGGAGTGCTTTGGGCGGTCGTCTCGCTCCGAGTGGGTCGTTCGGGTGAGATTCGCGCCGCGGAGCTCGTCGGTGGAGTTGGCACGACAACAACGACGTCCGTCTGAGGAGGTACCCATGCGCTTGCTGCTCGTCGTCTCGTTCGCGGTCGTCTCGGCCGCTCAGCCTCTCACGGCCCAGGATCTGGATGCGCCGAGACCGATCGCGGGCACCGAGACTGTCTTCATCGAAGAAATGACGTGGATGGAGGTCCGCGACGCGCTGATGGACGGGATGACAACCGCCATCGTCGCAACCGGCGGCGTCGAACAGAACGGACCGTACGTCGCATCCGGGAAGCACAACTTCGTGCTGAGCGCGACGACTCAGGCGATCGCCGAGGAGCTCGGAAACGCCCTCGTAGCACCGATCGTGAAATTCGTCCCCGAGGGCAGCATCGATCCTCCCTCGGGACACATGCGATATCACGCCACGATCTCGGTTCGGCAGGAGACGTTCGAGGCGCTGCTCACGGACATTGTCATGTCGCTCGAGGCGCACGGCTTCCTCGACATCGTCCTGATCGGGGACAGCGGTGGGAACGTGCGCGGCATGCAGAATGTGACGGCGGCGCTCAACGAGGCGTGGGCGGATGAGTCGGCGCGGGTGCACTTCATCCCTGAGTACTACACGGAAGACATCTACAGCTGTGACTTCCTCAAGGAGGAGCTCGGCATCTTCCAGCAACCGGATAACTGCGTCGCCACCCGAAACGAGTATCACGACGACTATCACTACTCGTCGATCATCGCGACGACCGATCCGGAGCGCATTCGGGCACGGCAACGTATCGAGGCCGGACTCTTCAGCATCAACGAAGTCGACCTGAACCCTCTCGAGCAGACCATTGCGAACGGTCGCCGTCTGGTGGCTTACCGGGCCGAGATCACGGCGAGGGCGATCCGGGCCTCGATTGCCGAGGCGCGCGCACCCTGATCGCTGCAGCACGGCAGGTGCGGAGGGTCCGTCCCGCTACCGCGTACTGACGCGATGCCGCACGCGTCGTGTGCACGAACCGACCATCAGCCACGAGCGACACGATGAAGCGAATCGACGGGGCCGCGTTGCCCCACAACCCCGCCGACCCGAACAACTTTGTCCTTCCCGCGACGATGCAGCGCCTGCTTGGCCGGAACGACGACGAGTCGGTCCGACTCTATCGGGTGACGTTCGAGGAGGGCGCCCGCACGAACTGGCACACGCACGACGACAGTCAGCTCCTCTTCGGACTGAGCGGGTGCTGCGTCGTCGTCGATCGGGATGGCAATCAACTCCTCCTCGAGCCGGGTGACGTCGTGGTGATCGAGGCGGGGCTCGAACACTGGCACGGAGCTGCGGCCGGAGGGGCGGGAGAGCACCTGGCCATCAACGTGGGAACGGAGACGACCTGGCTGGAGTCGTCTGCATGATCCCTTCGCTGTTCCGAGCGGGGAAGCACGGGCGCCGTCTGGTGCTCTGGGGCGTGATTTCGCTCGCGGCGTGCGCATCTTCGGACGCCCCGGCCCCGGCGCCCGAGACCTTCACCGTGACGTTCGAGACGAGTCGCGGCACCTTCGGCGTCGAGTTCGTGCGGGAGTGGTCACCGGTTGCGGTCGACCGCGTGTGGGCGCTCGCGGGCATGCAGTACTGGGAGGGCTCACGCATCTACCGGGTGAATGACCGCTACGTACAGTGGGGGTACTCCGGTCAGCCTGCTCTGGACGCGGAATGGGTTCGGAGCGGGATACCGGACGAGCCCACGAGGTCGAGCAACGTACGGGGATCGGTGTCGTTCGCGCGGGGCGGTCCCGGGTCCAGATCCACGATCCTCTTCATCAATCGGGGCGACAACTCGAATCTCGATCAGCTCGCGTGGAACGGGGTCGTCGGCTTTCCTCCTGTCGGTCGGGTGGTGTCGGGCATGGAGGCGGTCGACCGGCTGTACTCCGGGTATGGGGACGATCCCATGCAGTGGGAGGACTCGATCGCAGCACGGGGGAACGCGTTCCTGGACAGCGAATATCCGCTGCTCGACTCCATCACCGGCGTGTCCGTGCGGTGAGCGAAGAGGTCGTAGAGCGGTCGCACTGCAGAATGAGTTTAAGCTTGTGAGTTGACGCGGACCGAATCGATTGCGACCCTTGCCTGTCCACAACCTATTGATGGTTGTGGTTTTTGTTTGCATGAGCCGAATGGCCATGCGCCGCGCGGGAAACCCGCGCTGAACACCATGTGGTCGAGAAGTCGGATCCACCGTACTCCTACGATCGCAACACTAAGGGAGCGCAAGTGATGCGTACCAGAGGCACCGTGAAGTGGTTCAACGATCAGAAGGGCTTCGGCTTCATCACGCCGGAGGATGGTTCCAAGGACTGCTTCGTGCATCACACCGCCATTCAGTCTGAGGGTTTCCGGACTCTCGCTGAGGGCGCAACGGTGGAATTCGATATCGTCCAGGGCGCCAAAGGCCCGGCGGCGGAGAACGTGACCCCGGTCGCGTAACTCGAATTCGCTGATTCGGCGGGTCACCCTCCTCGGGAGGGTGGCCCGTCTTTTTTTTGCTCTGGCGTACGGCGTACTCCCGCCCTTCGGCGAGCGGCTACGTCCCGCAGCCCGTGATCGACGCGCGGCCGATGCGCTTGCTGCGCGGGATCGCGAGGTCGACTTTCCGTGTCCTGCTCGCCGCATTCAGCCGTTCCTGGAGCCCCTCACATGGTGTCCCCCCGCCTTCCCGCGCTCGTTCTGACTGCGTTGGTCGTGTCCGGATGTGTTGGGACCGACGACGAGGGTGCCGGCGAAGCATCGGCGGCACAGCTCGAGCTGGACAACCTGATTCGCGTCACCCGTACGCTCCACGAGAAGTTCACCGGGCTGGCGGCGGACATGCCCGGCGATGACCTGGAGTGGCGTCCGATGGAGGGTGTCCGGTCCGTGTCCGAGGTGTACATCCATGTGGCGGCGGACAACTGGTATGTGCCGGCGCCCCTGGGGTGGGAGGCACCCTCCGAGACGGGTGTCACGGACGATGTCGAGACGTTCCGGGCTTACCAGGCTAGAGAGATGTCGCGCGACGACATGCTCGAGGTGCTCGACGCCTCGTTCGAGTTCTTCCTCGGCGCCATGGAGGACAGCGGGGAAGAGCTCGACCGCGTCGTGGTACTCGGCACGCCCACGACCGTGGGGGATGTATGGATCCGGGCCGTCGTGCACCTCCACGAGCATCTGGGCCAGAGCATCGCCTACGCGCGAACGAACGATGTCGTGCCGCCGTGGAGTCGCTGAGTCGGAATCCGTTCGGTCCGCTCCTCGAGGCCCAGGGGCTGGTCGTTCTCGACGGAGGACTCGCGACAGCCCTCGAGGGCGAAGGGTATTCGCTGGCGGACGACCTCTGGTCGGCCCGACTGCTCCGGGACGATCCGGACGCGATCGTATCGATCCACAGACGGTACCTCGAGGCCGGCGCAGACTGTCTGACGACGGCCAGTTATCAGGCGTCGTTCGGCGGATTCGCGGCGACCGGATTGGGACGGGCCGAAGCGACAGAGCTCCTGCTGCGTTCCACTGGGCTGGCCCGCACGGCAGTCGAGTCGTTCGCACGTGAGGGCCCGAAGGCGCTGGTCGCTGCCAGCATCGGTCCGTATGCCGCCTGTCTCGCCGACGGCTCTGAGTACACGGGCCAGTACGCAGCGACGCAGTCCGAGATCGAGTCGTTCCATCGCGAACGGTGGGACGTGCTGACGACGAGCAGCCCTGACCTGATGGCGTGCGAGACGATTCCGAACGGTGTGGAAGCCCGGACTCTGCTCGACATCCTGGCTGACGACGGTCGTTGCTGGGCGTGGTTCAGCTTCTGTTGCGGAGACGAAGGTCACCTGTGGGATGGGACCCCGATCGAGCGAGTGGCCGAAGCGTGTGACGGTGGCGACCGAGTCGCTGCCGTGGGGGTGAATTGCACCGCGCCTCATCTGGTACCGGCTCTCGTCCAACGGATCCGGTCGGTGACCGATCTTCCGATCATCGTCTATCCCAATTCAGGAGAACGGTACGTGGCTTCGTCGCGGACGTGGCGCGGCAACGATGAATCCTGGATGGCGGCTCTCGACGAGTCGATCCGTGCCGGCGCCACGATCGTGGGAGGATGCTGTCGAATCGGGCCCGACCGGATTGCCGAGTTGAGAGCCGCCGTCGACCGAGGAGACTGGTCGGCGTGAGCACACACCTCTCGGACGAACAGGTCGCGGGCCTCCAGCACGAGCTCGAGCGACAGCTCGCTCGGCTCGAGAAGAGCATGAAGGTCACGGACCAGGCGCTCCGAACCGTCGAGCTCGACCAGACTGCTGTAGGGCGCCTGTCGCGAATGGATTCACTTCAGAATCAGAGTCTGTCCAAGGGGCTGCGCGAGCGCGAGGTCGTGCGACTCTCGCAGATCCGGCAGGCTCTGACCCGGGTCGAGAACGGAACGTTCGGGATCTGCACCGTGTGCGAGGGCGCGATCCCCTTCGAGCGGCTCTTCGTGTTCCCGGAGGCCCCCGAGTGTGCCGACTGTGTCGGTTGATCAGGAGGCAGTCGACGTCCTGACGGTCTCGGCGGCCGCGATCCTCGCGTGGAGCGCGGCGATCGCGTTTCATCAGGTGGGTCATGCCCTGGTGGCCGACGCCTTCGACGTGCCGCTCGAGACGGTGACCGCGCTGGGCGTCACAGGCCGATGGGGTGCGCTGCGCACGGCCGGTACCCTTCTGACCAGTGTGTCCGGGACGGCTGCGAACGTGCTGCTGATGGCAGCGGCCTGGTTCGTGATGCGGCCCTCCGATGTACCCGGGCTCAGAGTGGTATCAGGGTGGCTCCTTTTCGTCTCGAGCGGCTGGATCGTCGCCGGTCATCTGGTGCTGTCACCGGTCCTCGGCACGGGTGACTGGATCACCGTGGTCGACCTGTTCGCGAACCGTGGGCCTCTCCGGGTCAGCGCGTTCGTGACCGGTGTCTTCGTCTCGGGTGTTCTGTGGAAGGCCACCCACGAGCGACTCGCATACGTGGTGGGTGGCGGACCCTCGACGAAGCGGGTGGAGGTCGCGCATCGCCTGGCGTGGACGGCGTGGATCTCGGCCACCGTGCTGGCTGCCGGAGTCGGGATGGTTACGGGCGGGTTGGGGCCGTCGGATTCGATGCTGCAGCACAACGGGGTCCTCCTGTCGGAGTCGATCGTCGGGGCGGTCGTCGCGGGCGGTGTGGCGGCCGTGATCGGCTACGCGCTCGTGGCTCTGCCGATCGTCTTCGCCCCGAGAATGGTCGAGGAACGGCCGGTACCGGGACCCCCGGTCTACGTGCCGAGGAGCCCGACGCTCATCCTCGTAGCTCTCGTCACCACGGTGCTCGTCGCCGTGACCCTCGGCCCCGGGCTGAGGATCGGCTCGGGATAGAGATCCGGGCGCCCGTGGAGGTCCTGCTTGTCCGGCTTCCCGCGCGTCTCTAGGCTGTCTGCTCCGTCGTACGCGCCCTTTCGGAGATGTTGATGATGTATGCCCTGAACGGTACCTCGACTCGTGCACGCGCACGCTCGACCGTGCTCTGCGCCGCCGTCGCGCTCCTCTTGGTTCCCGCCGTCGCACAGGCGCAGAACATGGGTGCCGCGGATGCGATCCCGTCACCGGAAGAATTCTTCGGTCATGCGATGGGAGCAGACCGACAGCTGGCGGGGTGGGATCGACTCGTCGACTACTATCGGATGCTCGGGGAGGCGAGCGACCGCATTGTCGTGGAGGAGGTCGGACAATCGACGCTCGGGAATCCCTTCCTCGTGATCTATGTCTCTTCGCCCGAGAACCTGGCGAACCGGGACGAGATCCAGCGGATGAACCACGTCCTGTCCGATCCGCGCGGTCATGCTCAGACCGAGATCGACAATGCGGTCGAAAACGGGAAGGTCGTCTTCGTGCAGGCGTATGCCCTGCACTCGACGGAGGTCGCAGGGAGCCAGTCTGCCGCCGAGGTCATGTACCACTTCGCGACGCGCGACGACGAAGAAATGCAACTGATCCTCGACGAGACCTTTTCGATCATCGTCCCGGGCATGAACCCCGACGGGGTTAACATCGTCACCGACTGGTACGATCAGTGGGTCGGAACCGAGTACGAAGCTGTCGGGCTCCCCGAGCTCTACCACCACTACATCGGTCACGACAACAATCGTGACGCCTTCATGCAGAACACGGTCGAGTCGCAGTACGTGGCTCAGATCCTCTTCCGGGACTGGATTCCGCAGGCGTTCATCGACCACCACCAGATGGGTGCGTACACGGCTCGCATCTACCTGCCGCCGTACGCGGAGCCGATCCGCCCGGATGGTGACCCGCTGGTATGGCGTGAGATGGCGTGGTACGGCGCTCACATGGCGTACAAGATGGACGAGTACGAGCTGGAGGGCGCGATCGGAGCCGCGATCTACTCGGGCTGGGGCCACTTCGGCTTCCACTGGATCACGCCGTTCCACAACATCGCGGGGATGCTGACGGAGTCGGCGAGTGCCCGCCTGGCGACGCCTCTCTACGTGCACCCGGATCAGCTCGGGGGTTCACGGCAGCTCCCCGAGTACGAGATGCAGACGACGTTCCCCAACCCGTGGGAAGGCGGATGGTGGCGGGTGCGTGACATCGTGGACCGGCAGGTCGTCGCGACCTTCTCCCCCCTCGAGATCGCCGCCCTGAATCGCGGGATGGTTCTGCGGAATGCCTACAACAAGGCGAGCAGGCAGACGGCGCGAGGCGAGGAAGGGGAGACCCGGGCGTTCATCATTCCCGCGGATCAGCACGACCCGCTGACCATGCAGAAGATGGTGAACAAGCTCTTCCTGCAGGGCATCACGATCGAGCGCGCGACTCGCCAGTTCGAGCATGAGGGCCGTGTGTACGGCGCGGGCACCTACGTCGTGTCCCTCGCGCAGCCGAAGCGCGGAGTCATCCGCTGGCTGCTCGGGAAGACGTACTACCCGGACAACAGCTACACGCGCGACCGCGATGGAAATCCGATCCGTCCGTACGACATGACGACGGACAACATCTCCGAGTTCATGGGCGTGCGCGTCGATCCGGTCGGGTCCTCCGTCGAGGCCGCGCTCACACCTGTTACCCGCGAAATCGACCCGAGTGGTACGGTGACGGAAGGTGCCGGGGGCTATGTGCTCGACGGTCGACTCAACGACGCCTTCGAGGCCGTGAATCGCCTCTTCGCCGCGGGCGCCTCGGTGAGCCGGGCCAGCACGGACGGTGACGGGTTCCACATGGGTGACTTCCTGGTCGGTCCCGGCGCCGACATGGCTGTCGTTCGCGAGGTCGCGGAGGAGACGGGCGTCGACTTCACACCCCTGGCCGCGGCTCCCACATCGGGGACGTACCCGATCTCGCAGCAACGGATCGGCCTGTTCCAGCGCTACTACGGTGGGAACATGGATGAGGGTTGGACGCGCTGGCTGCTCGAGGACTTCGCATTTCCGTACACGACCATCATGGACGGGGAGATCCTCCGGGGCGATCTGCACGAGCGCTGGGACGTGATCGTTCTGCCGAGTGACTCGCGTGACATGATGGTCGACGGTCGGGACGATCCCGCCGCGGCTCCGCCGGATTATCGGAGTGGGTTCGGTGAGGCCGGTGTGGCCGCACTCGACGATTTCGTCGAGAACGGGGGGATGCTGGTCACGTTCTCGCAGGCCGGTGACTTCGTGCTCGAAGAGTTCGACGTCCCCGTCCGGAACCACGTGGCCGGGGTCTGGGGCAACGACTTCTGGGCACCGGGCGCGACCCTCAGGATCGACGTGGATAATACGCATCCGCTCGCCTTCGGGATGCCCGACCGCGCGCTGGCCGCTTTCCTCGCCGGGGGCCAGGTCTACGAGACGCGTTCTGGAGCGCAGAGTTCGGACGTGCACCGACTCGCAACGTATCCGGAGCGGGACATCCTGGAGAGCGGATGGCTCCTGGGCGAGCAGACGATCGCCGAAAAGGCCGCCATTGCCGTGGTCAGCAAGGGTGAAGGCACGGTGCTCATGCTCGGCTTTCGGACCCAGCACCGGGCTCAGACGCACGGGACCTACAAGTTCTTCTTCAACGCGCTCATGCAGCAGCCGACGGCGGTGGGTGGAATGGCCGCGGCGGGGGGTGGGGGCTGACGTTGCGGTGTGCGACCGTCCGTGTCAGTTCGCGGGTTCGACCGTAGCGCGAATGATGCGGGTCAGCTCAGGAAACTCGTCGTCGAGGTACTCGTTCCCGCGTGCGGCGGCCATGGCCTGATACGGTCCTGTGCCTCTCGGTGGCCGCTCGCCCTTGTAGGCGTAAAACGCGTCGACGACGTCCATGCCGTCCACCACCTCGCCGAAGGGTGCGAACCCTTCGCCGTCGAGTGGGGCGTTGTCCTTGTAGCTGATGAAGACCTCGGTCGTCCGGGTGTGTCGGCCGCCCTTTGCGAAGGCGACACGCCCCCGCGCGTTGGTCTCCACGACGGGGTCGTCCACAAGGAACTCGGATTTCCAGACCTGATTCACGTACGGATTGCCGTTCAGTCCGAACTGAGCCATGAAGCCGTCGACGACGCGATAGACGCGGGTGTCGTCGTAGTATCCGCCTCGGACCAGGCTGTAGAAGCGGTCGGCGCCGAGCGGCGCCCAGCTACGCCGCACATCGATCACGACGTCGCCGCCCGATGTCTCGAGCCTCACACGGAATCGAGCGGGCGCCGTTTCGGCGTAGTTGCTCGCTCGCAGCAGGGGGTCTCGACGAAGCTCTGCGTCCGGGTCCGGCGCAGCGTCCTCGGTGGCGCACGCCAACGCTCCCAGACAGGCGAGGGCGAGGACGAGCATGGGACGCTGCCGGCTGCGGCGTGACAGGCGTGTCGTAGAGGGGGTCATGCGGGAACTCCGGGCGCGAATCGATGTCTCATCATCTGAGGCGCGGGCACGATGCCGTCAAGCTTGCACCGGTGGTCGCGACGGTGGAGCTTCCCGCCGAAGCGCCCCCACGGAGGACCCCGATGATCGATCTTCGCAGCGATACCGTCACCAAGCCGACTCCCGAGATGAGGGAGGTCATGGCGAATGCCGTCGTCGGCGACGATGTCTACGCGGACGATCCAACGGTGAACGAGCTGGAGGCGGTCGTCGCCGACATGCTCGGCAAGGAGGCCGCGGTCTTCGTGCCGACCGGCAGCATGTCCAACCAGATTGCGATCCGGACGCACACGGAGCCCGGCGACCTGGTCGTCATCGAGCGACGTGCCCATATCGTCCGTAGTGAGGGTGGAGGTGGCGCCGCCCTGAGCGGCGTGACGATGCGCCCGCTCGATGGCGTCCACGGGGTCTTCACCTCCGAGCAGATCACGGATACGCTGGGCCGGCGGCACCGGTTCAATCCGATGACGCTGCCGTCACCCCCGACGCTCCTGTGTCTCGAGAACACGCACAACGGGGCCGGTGGCACGGTCTGGCCTCTCGACGCGCTGCGGGACGTATGCGAAACGGGACGTGACCACGGTCTCACCCTGCACCTGGATGGTGCGCGGCTATGGCACGCGTCAGCCGCGTCCGGGGTGCCCGAGCGTGACTTTGCTGAGCCCTTCGACACGGTGAACGTATGCTTCAGCAAGGGACTCGGAGCGCCGATCGGATCCGCGCTCGTCGGGGAGCGGCCGTTCATCGATCGGGCCCGCCGATTCAAGCAGCAGTTCGGGGGTGGGATGCGGCAGGCCGGCGTTGTGGCAGCCGCGGCACTCCACGCACTCGAGCATCACAGGTCTGACCTGCGGGTCGACGTCGAACGCGCCACCCGACTCGCGGAGGGCCTGGCGTCCGCCCCCGGCCTTTATGTGAATCTGGCGAGCGTCCAGTCGAACATCGTGCGCTTCCAGGTGGACATGGACTCGGGTGCCTTCGCCGATCGGTGCTACGAACGAGGGGTGTACATGCTGCCCAATGGGGATCACGGGATGCGCGCCGTGCTGCACCGGGACCTGGACGAAGGGGACGTGGACGCCGCGATTCATGTGTTGCGTGAGGTCGCTGTGAACCACCCGAGCCCTGAGCCTGCCGGCGCGCACGGCGGCGACTGACCTCGTGTTCGAGGTCTCCGTTCTTGAGGAGGCCCGGGGCTTTCTCGCGTATGCGGGCGACTGGCTCCTGGAACGGGAGGACCACAACAACCTTTTCCTGTCCCTGTCCTACGCACGGGCGGAGACGGGGTCGGCCGAAGACGGGGCCATGTGGGCGGTGGTCGAGGGCCAAGGGTCGATCGCCGGATGTGCACTTCGGACCCCACCGCAAAAAGTGCTCGTCACCGATATGCCGTCCGCTGCGATTCCGGCCCTCGTGCGCGCGTTCGCCGATCGGTTCGATGAGCTTCCGGCTGTGCTCGGGCCGCCCCGATCCGCCGAGGCGTTCGCCAAAGAATGGGTCGGGTCGCAGGGCGGCGGGTGGCAGGCCGGCATGGAGCAGGGGATCTACCGCCTCGACCAGGTGAGCCAGCCCCGAGGAGTACCCGGGCGCATGAGACGCGCATGTCACCACGACGTTCAGATGTCGATCGAGTGGGGACAGGGATTCGCCCGTGAGACGGGCGTGACGTTTCCGAGCACGGTCCATGTGGTCGAGTCATGGGTCGAGCACGGTCTGCTCTACGTCTGGGAAGACAAGGGGCGCCCCGTCTCGATCGTCATTGCCCATGGACGTACGCCGAATGGGGTCCGGATCGGGTACGTGTACACTCCTCCCGAGTCGCGCGGTCGCGGATACGCCAGCGCGCTCGTCGCCGAGGTCAGCCAGTCGATGCTCGACCTTGGGTACGACTTCTGCGTCCTGTATACGGACTTGGCCAATCCGACTTCGAACCGGATCTACCAGAGGCTGGGGTACCGACTCATCGAGCGGGTGATCGACGTCGAGATCGTTCCGCCGCGCGATTCATGACCAGCCAGGCGCTGACTCTGCTCGTGTCCGTACTCGTGGCGTTCGGCTCCCGGGATGCTCGTCGTGAAGTCCACGAGGTCACGATCACGATCGGCGCCTTGTCCGTGCGAGCGCTGTGCACAGACGGTCCCCGGAATGTCCTCCTCCTGCACGACGCGACCTCGTCGTCGGATGCATGGCGTTCCGTGCTTGAGCGACTCGACGAACGTGTCGGCGCGTGTGCATACGATCGCCGCGGCAGTGGTGGAAGTGGACCACCGCCGCTGGAGCGTGGCTGGTACGAGCTTCTCGATGAGCTCCGGCGGATCCACCGGGCTCTCGGGTTCGATCGCGATTACGTGCTGGTCGGGCACGGGTTGGGCGGGTTCTACGCCCGGATGTACGTGATCGATCGTCCGCGGGAAGTGGGTGCCATGCTGCTCGTGGATCCTGCACACGAGGACATGCCCCGGCGATTCGAAGCTGGAATGCCTGCAGAAGCCTGGCGGAGTTGGGTTTCGGAGCGGAAGGTGCCCAATACGGATGGAGTTCGGGAGGCATCGCTGGACGCTCGTCTCCATCGCCTGCGGACACCCCGGATCCCCGTGACCGTCCTGACCGCGGCGAGGCACAGGGGTGGACCGGGGTGGGACACACGATTCATCGTCGAGGCCAGTCGCGCGTTGCACGCCCAGATTCTCCAGGGCGCCGCCGTTCCCCGACATGTTCCGGCCGACCGCAGCGGGCACGATGTCCCCCGGGATCAACCTCAGCTCATCGTCGACGAGATTCTCAGGCTCCGTGGATTCCTCCAGCGATAGCGGACCGGGGAAGCCGTCCGATCAGCGACGTCGAGGCACGTAGCGCGGGACCCGATCTGCATAGGCATCGTACTCCGCACCGAATCGGTCGCGCAGTTCCCGCTCCTCCAGCACCACGATGAGATGGAGAAGCGGGCCGGTGGCGAGCCACACGACCCACGCACCGACGAAATTGGCGAAGCATGCATACGCGAGCGTGCCCACCCACACCTCGACGTACCGGGGGTGGCGGATCCGCGCGTAGACGCCCTCGGTCAGGAGTGTTCCCTGACCGTCCCGTTCGAGCTCCGGTACGCCGGCGAGGATCCGCGTCGTGAGGTGTCGACGGCGCCTCACGGCGATCCAGGTGCTGACGACGCCGAGGCCGACAGCCAGGAACACCAGGGTGCGATGGGTTCCGAGGTCGGCTCCGACGAGCCGATCCCGAGCCAGCGTCAGCGCGGCGATACAGGCGATCGAGAGTGTGCCGAGGATCGACAGCGTGCCACGTGGACCGATGCGTCTCCAGACATCGACGAACGGATGCACGATCAGCCACCACACCATGGCGGGTGGCAGCCAACTCACGATCAAGACGGCAAAGATGTATCGGGCCGTATCCATCGTCGTAGGCTTCTCCATCGGGGAGGCCCGGAGACCTCTTGTGCCTGCCGGGACCTTGAGTGACGATGTCGCCCCGAATTAGGACTCAGGAGGATCCTGTGCGCAACGCTCTACTCTGTTCCGCTCTTCTGCTCGCCGCCGCTCCACTGACCGCTCAGGAGCGTCGAGCGATGACGACCGACGACGCACTGGACATGGTTCAGGTCGGTGGCGCGACCATCTCGCCGGACGGCAGCTGGGTACTGTTCTCGAAGTCCGAGCTCGACTGGGACGAGAATGAGCGAACGACGACTTGGTGGAAGGTCCCGACCGACGGGCGTGAAGAACCCTGGCAGTTCATCGGCGAGGATGGGGGTAGCGCATTCCAGTTCTCACCCGATGGAGTGTGGCTCTCCTTCACGCGCCCTGTGGACGAAAAGCGTCAGCTCTTCATCATGCGCACGGACGGTGGTGAGGCCGTCCAGTTGAGTGACCACGAGACCGCCGTGGGCGCATACCAGTGGACGGACGACGGCACGCGCATCGTCTTCGTTGCGAGTCACAAGCGCAGCGACGACGAGGAGAAGGAACGGAAGGCCGGCAGTGACGCGATCTTCGTGGACGAGGGGCCGAACGGGCAGACGGCCGGGCAGTGGAACGATCTCTGGAGCATCGAGGTCTCGACGAAAGAGGAGACACGCCTGACCGAATCGGATCACCGCGTCGGTTCGTTCTCGGTGTCTCCGGACGGGGGTCGCATCCTCTTTGCCGCTCGCACCGAGAATCGGAGAAATCAGAGCAACCGCTCCGAGATCCACCTTCTGGACGTCGGCTCGGGCGAGGTCCGTCAGCTCACGGAGAACCAGGCCCCCGAGGGGCGACTGACGTGGGCCCCGGACGGACGCCGCTTTGCCTACGAGGCTCCGAGCGACGGGGAGTGGGAGTTACGCCTCGACAAGATCTGGGTCATGGACGTCGAGTCCGGCGACAGGGAGATCGTCTCCGGGGCCTTCGACGGCAATATCCGTCAGTTCGTGTGGAGTGCCGATGCGTCCTCGATCCTCTTCAGTGGCCTGCAGGGGACGAACAACAACCTCTACCGGCTCGACCTCGGGAGCGGTTCTGTCGACCAGGTCACGGAGCACGTCGGATCCCTCTCGCCGTCCTCGTTCTCCAGGGATGGTTCGATGATGGCGTATGTGGCGCAGGATTGGGATACTCCGCCGGACGTCTGGGCGGGTCCAACGAACGGGGATGCCGGGGTCCGGCTGACCGACGCCAACCCCTGGATCGGGACAGACCTCGTGATGGGTGAGTCGCGCCTGATCCAGTGGGAGAGCCGTGACGGTCTCGAGATCGAGGGAATTCTGACGGTGCCCGAGGGAGCGTCCGAAGACCTGCCCCTCCTCCTGCACATTCATGGGGGGCCGGCCGGCGTTTTCACGAACACGTTCAATCCACGCGCACACGTGTGGGCGGGTCTTGGGTACGCGCAGCTGTCGCCAAACGTGCGGGGCAGCTCCGGATATACGGATGAGCTGCTGCGCGGGAACATGGCCGACATCGGTGGCGGAGATTACTGGGACCTGATGACAGGGGTCGACGCCGTCATTGAGCAGGGCATCGCGGACGAGGATCAGCTCGGTCTCCGCGGATGGAGTTACGGAGGGATCCTGGGCGGCTGGACGATCACCCAGACGGAGCGCTTCAAGGGCGCGTCGGTGGGGGCCATGGTCTCGGACTGGACCTCCGAGTACGGCCCTGGCTTCAATCACGATGTCTCTCTGTGGTACATCGGGGGCACGCCGTGGGACAATCCCGAGGAGTGGCGCTACCGGTCCGCACTGACGCACGTCGCGAACATCACGACTCCGACACTCATCCTTCACGGCATGAACGACCGGACGGACACCGAGCCTCAGAGCATGATGTTCTTCCAGGCGCTCCGGGATCAGGACAAGACGGTGCGTTATATCCGCTTTCCACGGGAGCCTCACGGCTTTCGGGAGCCGCGCCACCAGCGAACACGAGACGTCGAAGAGATTCGATGGATCCAGAAGTACGTCCGGGGGATTGAATGGGAGCCATGGGCCCGCCCCGACAACGACGACCCGAAGGTGATCTCCTGATGAATTTCGAACGTGCTACGCTCGGTGGTGGTTGTTTCTGGTGTCTCGAGGCCGTCTTCGATCTCGTCGAAGGTGTGAAGAGCGTGAAATCCGGATATGCGGGTGGCCACACGCCCGATCCTACGTACAAGCAGGTGTGTAGCGGTCAGACCGGCCATGCCGAGGTCGTTCAAGTCGAGTTCGACGCCGATGTGATCTCGTACGAGGACCTGCTCGAGATCTTCTTCGGAATTCACGACCCGACGACGCTGAACCGTCAGGGGCGTGACGTCGGGACCCAATATCGGTCCGCGATCTTCCCGCATTCGGACGCTCAGGGGGAGATCGCCCGACGGGTGATCGCAGCCGTGGATACGGACGGCCCGTGGGACAGCCCCATCGTGACGACGATCGAGGCGCTCGACGTCTTCTATCCCGCCGAGGACTATCACGACGACTACTTCGCTCGGAACGGTGGGCAGCCGTACTGCCAGGCGGTCGTCGCGCCGAAAGTTGCCAAATTCCGGCAGCGTTTCGCGCATCGATTGGGGAGCGGTTCGTAACGCATCGAACGGTCCGTGACGGCTGTCCACCGGGGTGCCGAGGGGATCCGATTGCTTCGATCTTGGACTACGGAACCTCTAGATCGAGGGTGGTATAAGGGCCATCCACTCGATCACTCCGTACGTGGAGACGCAGTCCATCATGTCGAAACCCGACAGCAAACTTGTCATCAAATGGCGAGAGCTGGCCGAAGATGGTTATCTGTACGCCGAGATCGCCCGGATGTATCCGGAGTTCTCAGTCGACCAGGTCCGCCACTACTGCCTCGGTCACACCGGCAGGAAGCTGGGCGGCCCCATTCAGCGCGTCGATCGCTGGTATGGCTCCAATGTCTGGCTCCGCGGTGAGAACTCGCCTCATTCCGAGCTGTCCCTCAGTCAGGCACAGAAGGTCCTCGACGACTGGGACGAATCGAAGGACCGCTGGGGCCAATCGGGTGCCGCGTGGGCCCGCAAGCTCAACGTGTCGCCGAGCACGATCTACATGCTCCGCCGCGGTGAGACGTGGAGGCACCTCGAGCACCCGAACCAGGGCCGCAGGCCGAAGAAGCGCAAGAAGCGCAACTGACGTCTGATTCCGCGATTCAACGCATCCCCCGTCCCGCCTCCACGGGTCGGGGGATTTTGCGCTCACTGCAGCGGGTCGCCGTCCTCTTCGGGCAATCTCACGTCGGGTGCTGGCAGCCGTGTCGGCGGTGGTACCAACGGAATTCCGCCGTCCAGGAGCTGTTCGGTGAAGTCCAGGCGAGCGTCCATGTTTCGGAGGTGCCTGTGGAGCTCGGCGACCTCGCGCGTGAGGGCGCGGCGCTCTTCGGCGTCGACCTGACCGCGGGTCGGCGGCCCCATGTCGATGCGTTTCAGCAGGAACTGGGCGAGGAGTGTACCCGCTGACCCGATCGCGCCACCGGCGATGAACGTGGCTGCGAGGGTGACCCAGATCTCCGGTCCCATGGTGGTTCCTCCTCCCGTTCGTATGCCCCCACCCCACGTCGCTCAGCGACCCGAGATTCTAGTTTCGCGGTGTCGGCAGTCGAGCACTAGGCTGACGTCGAGGTTCGACGGACGGTACGGTGCTCGTGGGTGTCTTTCAGCACCAAGCCGAGGCGGCCGGCCCACGAATGGCCGAGGAGCTCAAGTCGTTGTTCGGCGATCGAGGCCGTCCCATGCGGCCGCGTACAGCCCTGGGAATCGCTTCAGGTACCCCGGGTACTCACCCCTCGCTTCTTTCACCACCTCACCACGAAGCTCGACGACGCTGACCGGCTCGGTGCTTTCCGTCAGTACCTCGCCCGATGGGGCGATCGCGATCGATGGACCCCCGATCGACGCGCCGGCTTCCGGGCGTGGGCGATTCACCGAAACGAGGTACGCACCACTCATGACCGCGTTGGCGCGGAGAACGACCCGCCATCGGTCGTACGTCTCCGGCGGGGTAGCCCTCGGTACCAGCATCACCTCCGCGCCCTGCGCCGCGAGGAGCTGAAACCCCTGTGGACGATTCACGTCGGAGCAGATTTGCAGGCCCACGCGCATTCCGAGGCCCTCGATCACGAGGGGGGGCTTGGTCCCGGGCGCGTAGTGGCTCGTCTCCCAGTATCCCTCTTCCTCGGGCAGATGGATCTTTCGATACCGGCCGAGTTCGACGCCGGTCGAGTCGACGAGGACGGCTGTGTTGTGTCGTGTGCCCGTCGTGGGGTCGACGACGATGGCGCCGCCGAGCACGGCGATCCCGACCTCGCGGGCCGCTTCGGATAACCGGGTCTGCCGAGGTCCTCCCGGTGCTTCCGCATCGTCGGGATGCGGCTGCTTCGTCCCCGGCGCCCAACCGTTGAACGGGAGCTCCGGCAATACCGCGAGGTCTGCTCCGTCGTCCCGGGCCTGCGCGAGCAGCCCGATCAGGCGAGAGTGATCAGCCGGCTCCGGGAAGACGTCCGTGACCAGCCCAACGCGAAGGATGTCCTGACTCACCCGAAGGAAATACCCTGGGCCAGCGGAAGGTCTGTGCTCCAGTTCACCGTATTCGTCTGGCGACGCATGTATGCCTTCCACGCATCCGAGCCGGACTCCCGACCACCTCCGGTCTCCTTCTCGCCTCCGAAGGCGCCACCGATCTCGGCCCCCGAGGTGCCGATGTTCACGTTGGCGATGCCGCAGTCGGAGCCGCGATGCGAGAGGAAGTACTCCGCCTCGCGGAAGTTGTCGGTGAAGATCGACGATGAGAGGCCCTGGGGGACATCGTTATGGATCCGCAGAGCCTCGGCCATCTCGGCGATCGCTTCGGACGGCGACGCGTCTGCGCTCCCGTACTCGATGATGTACAGGATCGGGGCGAAGGTCTCGTCCTGGACGATCTCGAAGTGGTTCTCGGCCGAGGCGATACACGGCTGCACATACCGTCCACCGGGGTGGGCGTCTCCATCGAGTACGGCGCCGCCGTAGAGAATCTCCCCGCCTTCGGCGACGACCTTCTCCTGGGCTGCGACGAAGGCGTGCACCGAGTCCTCGTTGAGAAGCGGACCCATGAGCGTGCTGTCGTCGAGTGGATTGCCAATCCGGACCCCCTCGTACGCCTTGATGAGACGACGGACCAGCTCGTCCCTCATGGAGCGATGGACGATGATGCGGCGGGTGCTGGTGCACCGCTGGCCAGCCGTCCCCACCGATCCGAAGACGATGCCGGGCAGGGCGAGGTCGAGGTTGGCGTGCGGTGTCACGATGATCGCGTTGTTTCCACCGAGCTCGAGGATCGACTTGCCGAGGCGGGCGCCCACGACCTCGCCGACCCGCTTGCCCATCCGGCACGAACCGGTCGCGGAAACGAGAGGCACGCGCCGGTCGTGAAGCATGCGCTCTCCGATCGTGGCACCGTGACCGATCGCGAGCGAGAAGATCGCTGGATCGACGTCGTTGGCGCGGCACACGTCGGCGGCGAGCCTCGTCACCGCGACCGCGGTCAGCGGCGTGCGTTCCGAGGGCTTCCACAGCGTGGAGTCACCGCAAACGGCCGCCAGGGCCGCGTTCCAGCTCCATACTGCGACGGGGAAGTTGAAGGCGCTGATCACGCCGACCACGCCGAGTGGGTGCCACTGCTCACGCATGTGGTGGTCGGGCCGCTCGCTCGCGAGGGTCAGGCCGTACAGCTGGCGAGAGAGGCCCGTGGCGAAGTCGCAGATGTCGATCATCTCCTGGACTTCGCCCTCGCCCTCTGCCTTGATCTTGCCCATCTCGAGCGTCACGAGGGCACCGAGTTCCGACTTCACCTCGCGCAGCCTGTTGCCGAGCTGGCGCACGACCTCGCCGCGCTTGGGTGCCGGGAGCTTCCGCCACTCGAGGAACGCCGCGTGGGCCCGATCGACGATCTCGTCGTACTCGGCTTCGGTGACCTCGCGTACGGTACCGAGGCGACCTCCGTCGATCGGGGTGAAGACCTCGATCTCGGGGCCGGATCCGACCCACTCGCCGGCGAATCCGCCGAGGTTGGAGTCTTCGATGCCGAGCGTGCGGAGGATATGTTCGGTGTTCATGGCCGAGCGGGTCGAAGTGACGGCGCAGAGGCGCCGGGACGTGCGAAAGGTGAAGTCTCTCAGCGTGGATGGGGGAATGGAAGAACGGGGGGGCACACCGAAGCGTGCCACCCCCGTCCGTTACGGCGGATCCTTCGCTCGTCGCCTGGCTACATGCCGCCCAGCTTCATCGCCGCGAGTCCGTCCGAGAGTTGGATCATGATGTACTGCTCACCCTCGTGAACCCAGCTCGACATACCGTAGCGCGAGATCCCGGGGATCTCGACCGCGCCCACTCTCTCCCCGGTTTCCTTGTCGATACCGAACAGGTGTGGTGTGCCGTCCTCCGTCTGCCCGGTCGCGAGCAGCAGGGTCGGCGTAGCCGTCATCGCTGCGTGACCCCGCCGCCCACGGTTCGTCGGCACGTCGGGAATCCCGGCCAGAAGCGGATGGTCCCGGATACGATCCTGTTCGGCCCGGGGGGCGTCACCATGCGGGATCATCCACAGGTGCTCACCAGAGTTCATGTCGATCGCGACGATCCGCCCGATCGGCCCCTTCCAGAGCGGAAGCCCGTCCATGGTTGCCTGATCCTGACGCGCGGGCTGCGGCACCCCCGGACCGGAGGCTCTCGACCAGTCCGAGTAGGTGGTGCCGGTCTGGTGGTCTCCGTCCAGCGGCGACTCGGCGGCGTTCATCAGGATCACCGGGGAGCACCCGCTCGTCGACGTGATGAAGAGGACGCCCTCGACAGGATCCGCGACCGGCGGTCCGGTGATGTTGGCGCCGCCACCTCCACCGGGGCAGACGAGTGCCGGCCCATCGCCCCCCCCGACGTGTGTCGGTGGAGCGAAGAACTCGACGAACAGGTCGTTCTCTCGAGCGTGCTGCAGTGCCATTTCCCTGATCTCGGGTGAGTAGTCGATCAGATCAGCTTCGGTCCGACCCTGCATGTCGAAGGGTGCCGGCTTCGTCGGGAACGGCTGCGTCGGCGAGAGCTGCTCACCCGGGACCCGGGACTGCGGAACGGGTCGTTCGGGGATCGGCCAGATCGGGTCACCCGTCTCCCGGTTCAACGCGTACACGAAGGCCTGTTTGGTCACCTGGAAGACGCCGGGGATCTCACGTCCATCCACCGTCACATCCATGAGGATCGGTGCCGTCGGCGTGTCGTAGTTCCAGATGTCGTGGTGCACCATCTGGTAATGCCAGGCGCGCTCACCGGTCTGTGCATTCAGTGCGATCAGGCTGGTGCCGTAGAGATTGTCGCCCGGGTGGAAGCCTCCGTAGTAGTCGATCGTGGGGCCGTTGGTCGGAATGTAGACGAGGTCCAGCTCGGGGTCGGCCGAGACCGGAGCCCACGACGATACGTCACCCGTCCACTCCCATGCGTCGTTCTCCCACGTCTCATGGCCGAACTCACCCGGTCGCGGGATCACGTTGAACTTCCAGGTGTGCTCACCCGTGCGCGCATCGAAGGCGAGGATGTCGCCGGGCACGTTTTCGATGCGGGTCTGATTGTACCCCTGTTCGGCGGAGTTGCCGACGACGACGGTGCCGTTCACCACGATCGGTGGGGACGAGGCGGTGATGTAGCCCAGATCCTGAGGGATACCCTGGAACGGGTCGTACTCCCGATCGGCTTCCACCCACGGTCCCCAGTCCGCGATGAGCGGTGGAATCAGATCGACGACGCCCGTTGTCGGGAAGCCCTCGATCGGGACGGGAGCCCCCCAGTTCTCCAGGGGTTGGCCCGTTTCCGCGTCGAGCGCGTGCAGGAAGAAGGCGGGCGTCGTGATGAAGACGACCGCGCGACCATCGACCTCTCCGTAGCCGATTCCCTTTCCGTATCCCTTCCGCATCGAGTACTCGTAGCGCTGCGTCCTCGGCTCGGAGTAGCTCCAGAGGAGTTCACCGGTCCCGGGGTCGAGCGCGATGACGTGACGTCGGTCGCCGGTCACGGTGATCAGTTTGCCGTCCACGTACGTCGGGGTCGCGCGCGACGAGCTCGGTCCAAAGCTCATCGCGTTCCACTCCCACGCGACCTCGAGCCGGTCGAAGTTCGCCGCCGTGATCTGGTCGGACGGCGTGTACCTGGTGTGCCACGCGTCGCCGCCCAGGTAGGTCCACTGGCCGTCTTCGACGCCGGGGCCCTGAGCGCTCAGGGTCGGGGCGAGAATCAGCGCCGCAAACGCAACGGCAGGCAGGGTGCGCACCGTCATGAATCGCCTCCCTTCCGGCAGGTTCGACCGGATCTGAGTGACCGCAGGGGCTGATCGTGCGTAGCCGGACGGGGCAGCGCAAGCAAATCTGGACCGCTGAAGCGGTCGGGTGTACCCGCTCGTGGATCCGCCGGTCAGCCGAAGACGTCCGCGAGCACCTCCATGCGATGGCTGAAGATGCCCTTCAACTCCCTTCGCACGATGGGGAGTGCAACGGCACCCACGGGCCAGAGCGGCAGCCTGTACCGGACCTCATCGATCATCTCCGTCGCCGGGGGTGCGCCATCGGGCCCGACGGGGGTAGCCGTGAAGAGGTGCCGGTGGATCCACGTGTGATAAGGACCGCGGATCTGCGTGTCGGTGAACGAGGCCGAGCGCATCGTGTCGCTGGCGTCCGGTTGCAGGGACGAGCCCTCTGGCACATTCGGGAGCGTCGTCGGAGGATTCCACTCGGTAATCTCTGTGCGCCACCCGAACGGGATGCCGTTCAGGCGAAGCCGGTAGTCGATCAGAGCTCCGGCCCGCATTTCGATGGGTGTGGGCGTGGTGATTCGAAATCGCAGGCGAGGCGGGGTGATGCGCTCCAGGTTTTCGGCGGTCGCGAAGAAGTCGAACACGTCGTCGAGCGGCCGTTCGATACGGGCGGTTGCGCGCAGGAGGAAGGTCCCGGAGTCGAACGCCCCAGCCACGGGGTCTACGCTCCAATGCGCGACCGCGGTCACGGGATCATCCGGGCGACGGGCCCGATCACCTACCCGCCGTTCCTCGCCTTATTGCGCCAGAACTCTCGCGGATCCTCCTCGACCACCGGAATGACCGCGCGGATGAGCCGAACGGCACCGGACCCGAAGATCTTCTGCAGCGCCTCGACCGTCTCGGCGTTCGGATTCGCCTTCAGGCTCTTCGAGCGGAGCTTCGGCGCGGGCTCTCCGTTGTCGCGGCCCACCTGAAGCCAGATCGGAGACTCACCCGGATGGGCGAGGAAGACCTGCCGCGCCTTCGCGAATGCCTCCTCCGCGTATTCGGCTTCGAGGTCCAGCTCGATCTGAAGCGCGAGCTCGCCAGCACCTGTCACCTCATCGAGGAGACGCGCGTGGTCCAGGAAGACGGGCGGGTCCTCTTCATCACGCTCGTTTGAGCTGACCTTCCCCCGGATCAATATGACCGCGTCCTGGGTCAGCAGTTCCTTGAAGTTCTGCCACGTGTCGCGAAACGCGAGGATGGTCGCGGTGCCCTCGAAGTCCTCGACGGTGATCTTCCCCCACTCCTGATTGTTCTTCTTCGAGATCTGTCGGGTCACGGAGGTGACCACACACGGCAGCTCCACGGACTGCCCGGGCTTGTCGGCCAGTGAGCGCGACGTCACCGGGCCGAAGGCGCGCACCACCTCGCGATAGCGATCGAGCGGGTGCCCGGAGATGAAGAAGCCGAGGGACGCCTTCTCTCGAGCGAGCAGGTCGGGTTCCGGCCACTCCGGAACATTTGGCAGCTGGGGAGCGGATCGGGGCAGGGCGGACGATTCACCGAAGAGAGACCCCTGCCCAGACTCGATCTCGACCTGGCGGGCCTGAACCTCGGAGTAGGCCGAATCGAGTCCGGCGATGAGCTGCGAACGGTGACCGAACGCGTCCAGCGCTCCGGCTGCGATCAGCGCTTCGCACGCACGCTTGTTGAGGGCGCGGATGTCGATGCGCTCCAGGAAGTCGAAGAGGGACGTGAACGGACCGTCCGCCCGTGCCTTGAGCACCGATTGCACCGCACTGTGGCCGACACCCTTCACCGCACCGAGCCCGAACCGGATTCGCCCGGCCGGAGTCACGGTGAACTTCCACCCGGACTCGTTCACGTCGGGAGGCAGAACCTCGACCGGGTCCTTCAGCTTCGGCAGGTAGCGGGGCAGGTCCCGGCACGCCCCGATGTACTTGACCACGCTGTCCGTGGTATCGAGCACCGAGGAGAGCAGCGCGGCCATGAATTCGGCCGGATAGTGCGCTTTCAGCCACGCCGTGTGGTACGAGATGAGGGAGTACGCGGCCGAGTGACTCCGGTTGAAGCCGTATCGACCGAAGGTCTCGATCTGCTCGGCGAGGTCGGTGGCGATGTCGTGCGGAATGTCACGCTCCACCGCGCGCTCGACGAACTTGCCGAGCTCCGCCTTGATCAGCTCGGCGTTCTTCTTGCCGACCGCCTTCCGGAGCACGTCCGCTTCGCCGAGCGTGAAGCCCGCGAGCTCGGACGCGATGCGCATCACCTGCTCCTGGTAGACGATGACCCCGTACGTCGGCTCGAGGACCTTTTCGAGCGTCGGGTGCTGATACGCCACCGCCTGCCTGCCGAGCTTCCGGTCGATGAAGACGTCGGTCATTCCGGAGTCCAGCGGCCCGGGCCGGATGAGCGCGTTAGTCGCGACGAGATCCTCGAAGCGGTCACAGCGCATCGAGCGGAGCTTGTCGTTCGCCAGGTTCGACTCGAACTGGAAGATCCCGGAGGTCCCGCCCCTGGCCATCATCTTGTACACCGCTGGATCGTCGAGCGGGATTTCGTCGACGATCGCGTACTCTTCGCCGGTGTCGGGGTTGGCGAGCTTCCCATAGCGCGTCTTCACCATATCCACCGCGTCGTGGATGACGGTAAGCGTCTTCAGCCCGAGGAAGTCCATCTTCAACATGCCGGCGTCTTCAAGCGCGTTCATGTCGTACTGCGTGACGACCATCGCGTCGTCGTCGCCTCCATTTCCGCCCTTCTGGACGGAGACGGGGACGTAGTCGTCGATCGGACCCGGGGCGATCACGACGCCGGCCGCGTGGACCGACGCGTGACGCGCCAGGCCTTCGAGCGTCATCGAATAGTCGAAAAGCTGCCGGTGACGATCGTCCTGATTGTAGAGCTCCTTGACCTCCTTCAGTCCCTCGACGGCCTCCTGCACGGTGAAGGACTGCCCGGGCGCATTCGGGATCAGCTTGGCGATGCGGTCGGTTTCGGACGGCTCGAACCCGAGTGCCCGTCCCACGTCCTTGATCACCGCGCGGCTCTTCATCGTTCCGAACGTGATGATTTGCCCGACTGCGTCCTTCCCGTACTTCTCTCGCGTGTACTCGATCACCTCCCCGCGACGCTCGTAGCAGAAGTCGATGTCGATATCCGGCATCGAGATCCGCTCGGGGTTCAGGAACCGCTCGAAGAGCAGATCGAACTCGATCGGGTCGAGGTTCGTGATCCCCAGCGAGTAGGCGACGAGTGATCCGGCGGCCGAGCCACGACCTGGGCCCACGGGAATGTCGTGCTCACGTGCCCACCGAATGAAGTCGGCTGTAATGAGGAAGTATCCGGAATATCCGGTTCCCTTGATGACCCCCATTTCGTAGTCGAAGCGTTCCCGGACCTCCGGAGGCAGCGGGTCCCCGTACCGTTCTTTCGCGCCCTCCAGTGAGAGGTGCTCGAGGTAGGCCGCCTCGCTGTCGTGCTCCTCAGGGACGGGGAACTCGGGCACGTAGTACTTCTTCTCGAAGACGAGGTCGACGGCATCGGCGACGGCGAGGGTGTTCTCCAGCACCTCGGGGTGAGTGGGGAAGTGCGCTGCGATCTCCTCGGCATTCTTGAAGTAGAGACCCTCGTCGTACTTCATCCGGTTCGGGTCGTCGCGATCCTTCCCAAGCCCGATGCAGAGGAGAATGTCGTGAGCCTCGTGGTCCTCGGGCATGCAGAAGTGTGCGTCGTTCGTCGCGACGACGGGCAGCCCGATGTCGTCCGCGAGATCGAAGATCTTCTGATTCAGCTCCGCCTGGCCGGGCGTCCCGTGCGCCTGGACCTCGAGGTAGTAGCGGCCGTCGAAGAGGTTGGCGTACCACTCGGCTGTCTCCCTCGCGCCGCCGGGATTCCCGGCCTGCAGATGCCGGGCGACTTCGCCGGCCATGCACGCCGAGGAGACGATGATCCCCTCGTGATACTGGGCGAGCACTTCCCGATCGATCCGCGGCTTGTGGTAAAAGCCTTCCGTGTATCCGATCGAGGAGAGCTTGCAGAGGTTCTTGTACCCCTGCAGGTCGCGCGCGAGCAGGACGAGGTGGTAGTACGCGCGATCGCCCTGGCCTCCCCGGGATCGGTCACGACGGTCTCCGGGAGCGACATACGCCTCCATCCCGACGATCGGCTTGATGCCCTCCTTCCGAGCCATCTTGTGGAAATTCCACGCGCCGAACATGCAGCCATGGTCGGTGAGAGCCAGCCCGGGCATCTCGTACTCGGTCGCCTTGCGGATCAGGTCGCCCAGGCGATTCGCGCCGTCGAGGAGCGAGTATTCGGAATGGGTGTGGAGGTGGACGAAGCTCACGGAAGACGGCGACGAGACGGCGGATTGTCGGGAGATGTTCGGGAAGGATGGCAACGTAACGCCGTGAAGGGGCGACGCCAGACGCAGGGGCCTGGGGGCGCCCCATAAGCCGCGGAGTCGTGTAAGATTGTTGTCCAGGCGACAGGCTGCGGCCGTCCGTGGCCCGGGCGAGTAGCGTCGAACATGGGTGACACCCGAGACCGGGGGAGACCGTGCGGCCAGAATGCGGAAGACGACGTCGGTGCGCCGTGCGTGGCCGATCCCGTGTCGTCGCGCCGTCCGTCATGCTGGCCGTGTTCGCCGCCGGCATCCTCCCGAACCGCGCGGAGGCCCAGTACGACGTACCTCTCGTCTACGCGGATTTCGACCCGGCGGATTACGGACTCGCTCGAGTGACCGAGGTCCGGCGAGGCCGCGTGTCCCTCGCGTGGCATCCCGACGGGGTCCGCCTTACTCCGTATTACCTCAGGAGCGACCCCGTGCCGCCGCGGGTGACGTATCCCGACGCACCACCGCTTCCCGATCCCGACTCGCCGAATGCGCGCCCCGCCCGTGAAACGGCGCTCTGGGTGTGGCAGACCGCTCGAATCCTACGCGACGCCGACGAGCGTGCGGCCTTCCTCGACTTCGTGGAATCTCAGGGGATCACCCGCATCTTCCTGCACCTCGCATGGGCGGAAGGGGATGCGCCGCGAGCCGGCTTCACACCCTTCTCGGGCGAGGAGATCGGTCCACTCATCGCCGACCTGCGGGCTCGTGGCGCGCTTACGTACGGTCTGGACGGAGATCGGGATTTCGTTCGCGAGGAGAATCACGCCGGAGTGTGGCGTACCGTCGAACGCATGGTCGAGCACAATCGTTCGGTACCCGAGGAGCAGCGCTTCTACGGGATTCGCTACGACATCGAGCCCTACCTGGTGCCCGGCTTTCAGGGCCCGTTCCGGCAGCGCTACCTCGACGCCTACGTGACGCTTCTCAGTGGCGTGTCACGGATCGCCCGTTCCGGAGGACTCCGGGTGGCGGTCGACATCCCGTTCTGGTTCGATGCGCCGGACGAGGAGTCGGGCATCTACATGGAAGCGACGCTCGACGGCCGCCGGGCCGGGGTGCTGGATCACATCCTGAGCCTCGTGGATGACATCGCGATCATGGATTACCGCACCGAGCCTCTCGGCGCGAACGGCGCCCTCGCCCACTCGTACCACGAACTCGAGCTTGCCGCGTCCATGGGTGTGGATGTCTTCGTCGGTGTCGAGACCGTGCCCCTCATCGACGAGGATCTGCACACCTTCTTCGGCCCCTTCGCTGATGGGCTCCCTCCGCACGCGGACGCTCGCTGGCTCGTTCTGGAGGAGCGAGCGGACGGACGTGGCCGGCTCTGGCTTGTCGATGGTGGGCCGCAGCTCGCGGAAGTCAGGGAGCGCAGTGCGGACGCGGTCTCGCTGCGCTACTGGCCGGCCGGCCGGCCGATCCGCGTGGCGGCAGACGCACAGTCGTTCCACAACCTCGGACCCGACGCGATGCGCAGCGTCACGAACGAGATCATCCGCTACCTCTCCGGCGAGCCGGCCTTCGCGGGCCTCGCCTTCCACGACTACATGGGTCTACGAGAGCTACTGCAGCGCCGCAAGGGTGACGCCCGCGACTGAACCGAGGTGGTTCAGCTGTCGCAGGTGAAGGTTCCGAGCAGCGTCTCGAGCTGGATCATGTACTCGTACTTCTCCTTGCCGGGCGCGTAGAGCCACGCGTCCAGGAGATACGTGCGATCCTGAGCGTCACAGGTGACGGCCCGTGTGATGAGCGGGCCTCCGGCAGGCCATCCGCGGTCCGGCGGATTCCGCCACTGTGACTGCACCTCGTAGGCGGACAGGCCGTTCACGTCGACCACGCGTTCGCTCAGGCCCTCGAGTACGACGACCTGTGGCTCGGTGTAATGCGCCTCCGCGACTGCATTCCGCCATGCGACCACGCGTTCCTGGTCGAGCAGTCCAGCTGCCGGAGTGATCCACGTGACGCCGATCTGACGGATCAGTTCGGACGGGTCCGGATTGTCGTTGCGGAAGATGTAGACCGAGTCACGGGTCTGCCATCGATATACGGTCGGCAGCATCATCGAGAAGCCGGCCCTGAGGGACAGTGTGTCCGCGAGGGCGGAGTCCGTGCCCGACATGTACATCCGGTTCTGGGCATAGCGTCGGAACTGGCCGTCCAGCAGTGCGTTGACGTCAGGAAGGAACGGCAGAAGGTCTTCCCTCCCCCAGCCCTGATCCATCAAGACGAGGGTGATCGTCTGGCCGCGCGCCCACACGTCGTACACCTGATGCATGCCGTTTTCGGTAATCGGCTCGCGTGCGTCCTCGAGGACCTCCTGAACCCAGAAGTCGTCCCGGGTGCCGACCACGAGCATCTGCCGGAAGCGGCGAAGATTGTCCCAGTACTGGGCACCCGGTTCCTGATAGGTGACCGTGAAGGTCTTCTCCGCCCGGACCGTCGTGATCGTCGGTTCGAGCGAGCCGTAGACGTCCTCCTGAACTTCGGCCCAGGAGTCCGCGGGCATGACCGCAATGATGCTGTTTGCGTCTCCGTAACTCAGCGGGACTTCGTTACAGGCTGTGGATACCAGAGCTAGGGCAGCGACGAGCGTAGGCCGAAGCGGGGAGCGCGCGATGGACATGGAGCCTCTCGGAAACGGATTCATCGGCTGACCAAGTATACGTGGAGCCGGGCCCCGGGTGTCAGGCCCCGAGAGCCTCAGGACGCGAGTGCGCCCAGGTTACGGTCGAGAAGCGCCTCGGGGTCCGGGTCACGACCCATGAACTCCACGAAGAGGGAGTCCGGGTCCGCCGAGTCGCCTCGGGCGAGAATGGCCTCGACATAGCTCCGGCCGGTGTCCCGATTGAAGATGCCCTCCTCCCTGAACCGGGTGAAGACGTCGGCGTCCAGCACCTCTGACCACAGGTAGCTGTAGTAGCCCGCTGCATACCCGCCGGCGAACAGGTGCGTGAACGAAGTAAGGATGTGCAGGTCGGCGAAGGCGGGGTCCGGCGCGAATTCGGCGAACCGGGCGCGAGCGAACTCCATGACCTCGGCGCCCTGGGCGGCATCGAGGTCTTCGCCCGGCTCGTGACCGTCAGCCTCGGAGCGAAGCTTCGGCGCGAGTTGCTCGTGAAGCTCCAGATCGACGGTGCCCAGCGACAACTGACGCATCTGTGCCCACCCGCCCATGAAGCGCCGCGCCTCGATCAGGCGCTCATAGAGTTCCTTGGGGAAGGCCTCGCCGGATTCATGGTGTCTCGCGAAGAGATCGAGCGCCTCGCGCTCCCACGTCCAGTTCTCCATGAGCTGGCTCGGCAGTTCGACCCAGTCCCAGGCGACGTGGATACCGGCACGCGACGGGATCGGTACCCGGGACGTACAGTGGTGGAGCAGGTGACCGAACTCGTGAAACGTGGTCTGGACCTCGCGGTGCGTAAGCAGGGCATCACCCTCTCCTTCGGGCGGAGTGAAGTTGCCGCACATGACGCCGAGGTGAGGTGCGAAGGTCCCGTCGCGAGGTCCGCCGGTGATGAAGTTGTTCATCCAGGCGCCCTGCCGTTTCTGTTTCCTCGGGAACCAGTCCGTATAGAAGGCGCCGAGCATCGTGCCCGATTCGTCGTAGATCTCGTAGAAGCGAACGTCTTCGTGCCACACGTCGTCGATCTGACGTTCCTCCAGGCGAAAGCCGAAAGTCCTGCGCACGATTTCGAACATTCCGTCGAGGACCTGGCCCAGAGGGAAGTACGGGCGCAGTACCTCGTCATCGATGTCGTATCGACGCTTCCTGAGATCCTCCGTCACGAATCCGACGTCCCACGGCTGGAGCGTGTCCAGGCCGAGCGATGCCGCATGGTGGACAAGTTCCTCGGCGTCCCGCTGCCAGTAGGGCCGAGTTCTCCCGGTCAGGTCGTTCTCGAACGAGATCGCTCGCGAACCCGAGCCCGCCATCCGATCTGCGAGGACGTAGTCCGGGAAGCCGTCGTATCCGAGAATGTGTGCCACTTCGTCTCGCATGCGCAGGATGCGCGCGAGGAGAGGGCGGTTGTCGTGGTCTCCCTCACGACAGCGCGTCGTATACGCGACCAGAACCTCGCGACGAAGGTCCCGGTCCTGGCAATACTTCAGAATCGGCTCGACAGAGGGGTAATCGAGGGTGAGCATCCATCCGTCCTCGCCACCCTCTTCCGCTCGGGCCCGGAATCGCCGCTTCGGCGCATCAGGTACTCCGTCGAGACGGGATTCGTCGGTCACCAGGAGTTCCCACGCGGCCGTCGCATCGAGGACGTTCTCACTGAACTTCTGCTGGATTTGAGCCAGCTCCACCTGCAGGGTCTGCAGCCGCTCCTTTCGGTCCGGCGGCAGGTCGGCACCTGCGCGCTTGAATTCGTCGACCGTCTTGTCGAGGTGGCGCCGTCGGATCCCTTCGAGGGCTGCTGCCTCGTCCGTTGCCGCGTATGCCTCCAGACGGCTCCAGAGCTCCGAATTCAAGGGGATGCTGGACCAGAACGAGGAGATGTCCGGAAGGACGGCGTTGTACGCGTCGCGCAACTCCTGCGTCTCCGCGACGGAGACGAGGTGGCCGACGGGGGCCGTGCGTTCGGAGAGCTGCTCGAGTGCCTGGTCCAATCGGCCCAGCGTGTTGTCCCAGGACGGATCAGACGTGTCCGCTGCGACCGCGTCCACGGCGACCTGTGCTTCGGCGAGGGCCTGGCGAATCCCGGGCTCCACGTGTTCGGCGCGGATCGCGTGGAAGGGGATTTGAAAGACCCCCGACAGTAACGGATTGGATTCGGTCGTCATCGATGCATGGATGTGGGCGTCCCGAGGGTGTGCAAAGGTATCCATGGCGGGGCCGCGTTCCAGTCCGGAGCGTGAGAGGCCCCGCTCCGGCTTGCTCTTCGCAGTCAGCGTATAGGCTGCGTGGAAGGTGCCGGTCAGGGCTGAGCACAAACACGTTGACATCGCGCTCCGCCCAAACTTCTTTCGCGCAATACCGGGTCGGGTTTCTCGACGGCGAGGGCCGGCGCGAGGCAAGGCCTCCCACCCAGGGGTTTTTCGAGATGAGCGGGCTCCTCCATGTGCGTGGTACCAAGCGCGACACCTTCGCGCTCTCCGCAGATGATCTGGATGAAGACGATGAACTCGACGGCGAAGTCTGGGATGACGGCGATGACGATGACTGGGACGACGACGACTGGGACGAGGACGACGAGGACGACGGGGACGACGGGGATGACGAGGACGAAGGAGTCGACCCCGACGACGAGCCGGACCTGTGGATGGGCGAGGAAGACGACGACTACTGACGGCCGCGCCCATCTCCCGGTGAGGTCACTCGCGTACGCCGGGCTCGTCGTGGCGGGTGTGTGCACCTTCGTGGGGCCCAGTGCGGCCGGGGCACAGGTCGGCCCCGTCGTCGACGCGGAGTGGCTCGCCCGACGCATGGGCGACCCGCACGTGGTGCTCCTCCACGCGGACATGCGTCGGACGTCCTACGACGAGGGACACATTCCGGGCGCGCGCTTCCTGGACCTCAACCGCATCGTGTGGGACGGGGATCCGGCGTGGGGTACCGAAATGCGGTCGTCCGAGGAAATCGGCGGGACACTTCGGCAGCTAGGCCTGCACGACGCGATCGAACACGTCGTGGTCTACGGGACGAACCCCCTGTTCGCGTCGCGCACGTTCTTGACGCTCGAGGTCATGGGTCTGGCCGGGCGTGTTCATGTGCTGGACGGAGGGCAGGCTGCATGGGTCTCGTCCGGACGGGAGCTCACGAGCGTCGAGCCGGAGTTCCCGCGCGCTGGTGTTCTGACCCTGAGCCCGCGCGACGATGTACTGGTCTCGGCGGATTGGGTTCACAATCGTCTCGGTGAGGAGGCGATTGCGCTCGTCGATGCCCGACCCGACGACGAGTACACGGGCGAGGATGGAGGACTGGGTGGCCGGGCGAACCCCGGACACATCCCCGGTGCGCATCAGATGTACTGGGAAGAGTTGATCGACAGCCGTGCGTCCCCGTACCTGCGGCATCGGGCGGACCTGGTCGACCTCTTCGAAAAGGCCGGCGTGTCCGATGGTGACACGGTCGTGGCGTACTGCATGGTCGGATGGCGAGCCAGTTACACGTACCTCGCGGCCCGCATGCTGGGATACGACACGAAGTTCTACGACGGATCGTGGCGGGACTGGGGGACGCGGGAAGGTCTGCCCGCAGTGACGGGCGCAGAGCCGGGGGCCTCGCGCTGAGGAGGAGGAAGGCGAGTCCGAGCGTGACCGTGAAGGTCATGATTGTCAGGCCCGGGTGGATCGAGTTTCGGACTTGCGCCCGGTTCCGGGTGAAACACTTCCCGGGCATGGAGGGGTAGGGACTCGCATGTATCAGATGACTCCGTGGGTCACGCGACTTCTGATCGCGAACATCGGGATCTACTTCGTGTTGACCGGCTTGCCGCCGCAGTTGGGGAATTCGATCGCGAATGCCCTGGTGTTCCGCCCGGGCTCAGTGCTTCAGACTCCCTGGACGCCGGTCACGTACATGTTCCTGCACGCCGGTTTCGGCCACCTGTTCGGGAACATGCTCGGACTCTTCTTCTTCGGTCCGCGGCTCGAACAGCGGCTGGGTGCCAAGGGCTTTCTGACGCTCTACTTCGCGGCGGGGATCGGCGGCGCGTTCTTCGAGTCGATCCTGGCCCTCTTCGTCGGGCCCGTCTCGATGGTCGGAGCCTCTGGTGGGGTCTTCGGCATCCTCGCGGGATTTG